>OBKM01000330.1_pt1 | contig 23852 bp, 25 predicted proteins | sample 1519691 | NCBI WGS metagenome assembly OBKM01 (sample SAMEA37050418, study PRJEB22526) | metagenome | biome: saline pan; feature: lake; material: water | place: Egypt | collected 2015 | depth 0.5 m | reverse complement strand
TTGGCACAGCCCGGAGTCTACCTTCATGACTTGTCCAGCGGATTCCAACCGCAGGCGCAAGTGGTAGACTGCAAACCCTAATATCCCAACCTTGGGATTCCTCCGCCTTCAGGCGGAGGAGGATGTCAATGCTCCCTGTTGAATGGCACTGCTAGATTGAATCCTTCTGTCTCCACCACCCGTTTCATGCTCTGGCTCCGGGAGCTCCGACTCACGCCCTCGAACAACAGCCTACCGCCTCCCGAAAAGCCCGCTTAATTCAACTCCAATCTAGCAGTGCCTGTTGAATAAAATTATCATATTTTCAATCACTGTCAGGCGTCGATGCTCCAGGGACGACACGCCTGACAGAACGCTGACCCACCAGTCTGCCAAAGACGCTTGACAGTAGTCCTACACTGGTCACACTGCCGGCCAGCTGGATCGTAAGCGAGTGTGATTTGGGGGTGTGGTGTCGTCGTGGCAAAGTCCGTGAGTCGTGTATTGGTCATCATACGGTTGTTCGGCCGGGTCGTATTGAACCGTCCGGTCATTATCCTATCTGGAAATTAAAAGTAGAGTCTGCAAAAGTTAAGTTCGTACCGCTCGGTGACAAAACGTATGAACTACGAGCTTGCAATCGCGGGCGGCCCGGATACAATCCCAGGCGGAACGGCGATTCTGCTGGTGCATCCGAGCACGGGGAAGACTGATCAAATCGACACAGACTTTCTCAAGACAGATACCGACCGGTTCCTCGTCATCTCGACGCGGACCACCGCACGCGAAGTCAAACAGAAGATCGAGCACTACGACGTCGATCCGGAGCGGGCGGAGATTCTGGATACCCTCAGCATCGAACGAGGCTACTCGCGACGAACACAGGACGACGTCCACTACGTATCGGCACCCGACGACCTTGATGGGATCATTGCACAGACGCAGAAGTTTTTTGCCCGGACCGAGGGCAAACGGCGGCTTAGCCTCGACTCGGTGACCGAACTCGCTTACTACGCGGGTGACGCACCAACACGCGAAGCCGTCGACGAGCTCCTCGAGTTACTCACGAAGCACGATGCTGTTGGGTTGTTCCACCTCTCGGCGGAGGTTCACGATGACGCGGTACTTGCGGCCTACACGGAACGGTTCGATCTGGTTGTGACCGTCGACAACGACGGAGTGGTCACCGTTGAGGAGACAGTGCCATTCGGCGAAGAAGATTGAGCATCCGCCTCCGCGTGGCGGAGGAATCCTGAGTGTTGGAGAGTTCAGGTTTCCAGTTCCACCGACCCCCGACACGGTGAGAGTCCGTGTGGGGTTCGCAGACTGTGGTGGGTTGGACTGCTGGGAGTGCCACGCCCGCGGTACTCCTATCTTCCATCGTGTTATCTTCCATCGTGTTATCTTCCATCGTGTTCGGACTCCCGGAGTTGTTTTTGCCTCAGGGAGTCCGGCAGATCTTGACGGACTTGGAGTTACTTTCTGTGGTGCGTACAGCAGTCGGGTGCTGTGTCGGTTCATTGTCGGAACCGACCGTTCACCCAACTGGGTCCGATTATTGTCTCATTGCTTGTGGCGGACAGACCGCCATCGTAGGACTGGCAGGAATCGCCCCGTCCCCCGCCTGATTCCTACCGATACGTAGGATTACCTGTCACTTTAAGTTACGGAGTGTCGATCTCAGCGTGGCTAATGCAGCGTAGATTGACTCTGAGTTGTCGAATTCGTCCTGCGTTAATGAGACCAGAGGTCTTGTTCGCACACCAGAAACCACAGATTTCTGGGGATGGCTGAAGCCGCAGGTATTCTCCTTGATCTTCATAACGCCGGTGTCGGAACAGAGTACCGCCATGGAACAGTAGCAAAACTACAACGGATGAATTCTCGCGGTTGAGCGTTCAAAGGACATCAGAGGAGTCGGGGAGGGCAGGAAGAGTATCAACGAAGGAGAAGACAAAAGCCCACGACGCCAGCTGTAGGGACTCAGTCTTCCCACCGTTCGGGGACCTCGATCGCGTAGCGGCCATCTTCGAGTAGCGAGATAATGTACTCCTCGCGGTCGTATAGTTCCATGAGATCGAGTTCGTACTCCCCGCGGCCGAGGATCTTGATGCTCCCGAACTGATCGGTGAGCTCTGAGCGAAGCGTCTCGACGTCTGGCGTTGACTCGGTTGAGGCTGTGTCCGTTGGTTGGTCCTCGGCAGCGAGGATGATGTCGTCGTCGGGCTTATCCGCGTGATCGGCTGGTGGCGGCGTCGACAAGTGGTCCGGATCCACAAACGTCGTTCGGGCCTCGGCCTGGGCGGCATCTTCCGGCGGTGACTCTGTAGTCGCCGATTCTGTAGTTGCCGATTCCGGGAGGTACTGAAACTTCTTGCCGCCACAGTCGGGACAACCAGAAAGAACCTCTGTCGTGCCGTCGTCGAAGACCGACTCACACTGGAGACACTGGTGGGGCATCCTCAGTTCCCGGAGACGAGTGCACTGATGAGTGTTTCGTCTTTGTGCAGAGTCTCGATCTGATTGGCCGGACCGATAACGGTCAGCTTCGAGCTCGTGTCGCTACCCATGAGCCGGCCGAAGAAGCCTGTATCGCCGCCGTCTGCACGTGGGTACGTTTCAATTTCGATCCCGTTGAATCCGTCCGGGTCGATCTCGGCCATGGTCACCTCAATGAGACGGCTCTCTTCTTCGGGTGAGAGTCCACTTTCCAAGATGACGATGTCTCCGTCATGGACGCTATCGAGGATCATTCGAACCTTCTCCATCGACGCCATATTCTCCATACGTTCACCGCTGATTAGGTCGATCTGAACACCGTCGTGAGAGGCGGTATCGGTCATCGAATCACCCGAAGTACTCGGCGATTTTGTCGTAGACCTCGTCCATGTTGTTCCCTTCGAGTGCCGAAAGGGGGACCGTCTCGTGTTGAGGAAACGCATCGGCGACTCGTGAAACGTTCGCCTCCTCAAGGTCGATTTTGTTTGCGAAGATCAACACGGGAAGGTCGCGACTCTCGATAATACCGACCAGCATCGTATTGACCTGCGTGAAGGGATCCTCTGTCGCGTCGAGGACGTAAATGACGCCTTCGACGTCTTCACGGAGCCAGTGCATGGCCTCGGCGACGCCTTCTGTTGCTTCTCGCGACCGGCGGATCGCGTCGTCTTCGCCGATATCGTACTCAAGGAAATCTTCGTAGTCGACTTTAGTTGCCACGCCTGGCGTGTCGACGATGTCGACGGTCACAGACTGGCCGTTGCGCTTGATTTCGATATCCTCTTTCTTTCGTGCACGCCGTGTCTCGTGGGGCACGTGACTTTCGGGGCCGATTGCATCGCCGGTCCAATCTCTGGCGATCCGGTTCGCGAGGGTTGTCTTTCCCGCGTTCGGCGGGCCGTAGATGCCGATGCGTTTCGGATCCGACGAGGCGAACAACCCATCGGTCACTCTTGAAATACTATCACGGAGGCCGTTGATCAGTCCCATCTGGATTCTGCACCCGAGGTGCTACCGGAAGGAAGTGGGGCAGTCTACTTAAGCCTGCGTCAGACACTCCCCGCCAGACACCCCCACCCCTTCGTTTCAGGTGGAAATGCCAATAGAAACCCACCGATGTCGAGAGAATGGGCAATAATATCTGGTATTTTTCTAGTATCTTTTACACTATTAACCGTGATAGCAATCGTTCGGACATTAAAACGTTACACGTAATAAAACCCAGTGCTTTAAAGACATCTTTAGGGAGGGGGGAGGGGGGTGGTATTTGCTGAGTTCCAGTTGAAACGAAGGGGTGGGGGAGGAAACGGAATCTTTGCTTGTTCCGGTTTCTTTATATACCACCCTTTCCACCGTTTCCATTGGATCAAATCGAACTCATGATAGACAATATTTCTCCGACACGGCCAGCAACGAGGGGGTTGCGGATCGATGCCGGATGAATCGACCGGAGACTCAGGGCTGTTCGACGATCTCCTCGCAGGGGAACCGATCTTCGAGAACAAAGAGATTCTGCAGCCGTCGTACACGCCTCCCGAACTGCCCCACCGGGATTCCCAGATCAACCAGATGGCGACGATCCTCGTCTCGGCCTTGCGCGGTGAGACTCCATCGAACATCCTTGCATACGGCAAGACCGGTTCCGGTAAGACGGCCAGCGCAAAGTACGTGAGCAACGAGCTCGAACAAACCTCTCAGAAGTACGAGGTCCCGGCCGAGGTCGAGTACATCAACTGTGAGGTCGTCGACACCCAGTACCGTGTGCTCGCCCAGCTCGCGAACCGGTTCAACGAACAGAACAGCGCCTACATCGACACCCGGATCGACGAGCTCCGCTCTCTCCGTGACTCGGCTGTCGACTCTCCGGTTGCCCTCAAGAAATCACCGTTTGACTCAGTCACCGAGCTTGACGAACGCATCGCCCAGCTGAAGGCAGATCGGGAGGCGATCACCGAGGTTCCGATGACAGGCTGGCCGACCGATCGCGTCTACGCTGCGTTCTTCGACGCGGTCGATTACCGTGAACGGGTTGTCGTCATCATGCTCGATGAGATCGACAAGCTCGTCGAGAAAAGCGGCGACGACACACTCTACAATCTCTCGCGGATGAACACCGAACTTTCACAGTCTCGGATATCGATCATTGGGATCAGTAATGACCTGAAGTTCACTGACTTCCTCGATCCTCGGGTCAGGTCTTCCCTCGGCGAGGAGGAACTTGTCTTTCCGCCGTACGATGCAAACCAACTGCGGGATATTCTCGAACAACGCGCCGGCGATGCCTTCCGGGCTGGCGCTTTAGAGGAAGACGTGATTCCGTTGTGTGCAGCCTTCGCCGCACAGGAACACGGAGACGCGCGCCGGGCGCTTGATCTGCTCCGGACTGCCGGTGAGATTGCTGAACGAGATCAGACTGACGTCGTCACCGGCGACCACGTCCGGAAAGCACAAGAGAAAATCGAACTCGACCGGGTCATTGAGGTTGTCAGGACACTTCCGCTGCAGTCAAAGGCCGTGTTACTCGCGATTGTCCTCCTCGAACGAAACGACGAACAGACCATCACCACCGGTGAGGTATACAACATCTACACGCAAATTTGCGCGGAGATCGACGCCGACCAGCTCACCCAGCGACGTGTCACGGACCTCATCAGCGAACTCGATATGCTTGGAATCGTCAATGCCGTAGTGGTCTCGAAGGGCCGGTACGGCCGCACCAAGGAAATCAACCTCTCGGTCCCGATCGACGAAACAGAGTCGGTGCTGGTGACCGACCTCCGGCTCGGCGATCTCGAGGATCTGAAGCCATCGATTCAGGCCCGGTTCGACGATGCTGCTGTCTTCGATGGGTGAGTGTCGTGTCTCGCTGCCCGGAGTGTACTTCGATCCGATCTCACGGCCACCTCACAGCGGTACAGCGCAGAGACCCACCCGCTTTAGCGGTGGGAGGAAGCGCGTACGCTTAACTTGTCTTCATGTCGAACAGAGAAATACGTTCTACAGGCCCAGTCGTGGTCGGTGAGACGGGCTGTCCGTCAGCCAGCCTCGGCCGGGGGCAGGGGACGTTGATTGAGTCCCTCCGACCCCCGTGCTGAAAGCCTCTGAGAAAGCCCGTTCTTCTAAACGGAACGGGCGTGGGGCGTTCGGGGCGGGAGCGTGAAACTCGGGAGTCCCACTGACAAGCCAACGACTTCAGCCGTTGGTAGCTAACAACTGATTTCGCCACTCCACAACTGATTTCATCGAGACTCAGGGCAAGACCTCGGGGCGAACCTCCGAGGCGGTTGCCCCAGGAACGAGGTGTGGCCACTGACCGGGTTCTAGTGCAAGGCGGACGTAGCCGAGATACGGAATCCGGAAGGCTGCCTTCCCGTGGATCCACTCCGGTCGGACTACTGACTGACCCTGATCGACGTCGTAGTACTCGTTGTCGTCACCCTTCGTGATGTAACCGTCGTGTGGCGCCGGGCAGGCAGGGGTCTGGTCACACGATCCCGGAGAACGCATCGCGGCAGGGTCGGCCCGCTCGGTCCAGTCTTCGCCGGCTTCGACGTGGAGTTTCGCCCGGTGGATTATCGGTGTATCGGTACCGTCCGGTTGGAAGACGATCACTGTCCCTGGTCTGTTGAACCGTTCGTGTTCAACTGCCTGGCCCGTGGGGACGATTCCATCGCCGCTTGCTTCCGTGTGGACGTACCGGTCGGTGTCGACGACGAAGACCAGATCGCCTTCCTGAATGTTCGGCGACATACTCCCAGACTCGACGGCGACCAGCGGGGGCCAGATACCACTGGCCGCAAACAGTACCGTGCCAAGCACCGCGACGATCGTCAGTGCGACTACCAGATCAACCGCAAGCTGCTTCGCCCAGTGGTCGCTTTCGGTGTACCACTGCCGTACTCGGACCCCGATCTGCCGGGGGTCGTCAAGCGCCTCACGATCGGGATCATCCATCCGTCGACGGTCCTTATGAACAGTCCGGGTATCAACGTTCCGACACCGGCCGGGTCGGCACGTTTTTTACTGGTCGTCGGATATCACAGTGGTGTGTCGACTGGCGTTGCTGAGATTGTTCGGACGTTCGCCGATCACGGGTACAATGTGACACCAGCGGCCGCCCAGAAGATCGCAACGGCACAGGACCCAGAGGCAGCGCTGCGTCAAACACTCACCGCTGTCACGGCGACAGCGGTTGTCGTGACCCCCGACGACGTGGAGGCTGCACTCGCGACTGACCCCCCCACTGTTTCAGCTGGAGATCAGGGGTCTCCCGCGGCGCCGGCGAGGGAATCAGGAACGTCTATGGGCTCTCGATCGGTCACGATAACCGGAGATGTCACCGGCTCCAGCACCGGTACCGGTGAGTACGGCGACTTTGTCGGTCTGTTCCGTGACCGGTATGAGAAACTCGCCGGTATGCTGCGAAACCGGGTCAATCACCGTCCACTCGAAACAGTCGAGTCGGTAAGTGGGGGAAGTGATCTTGGTGTCATCGGGATTGTGTCGGACCTGCGGTCGACCCGCAACGGGAACTGGCTGTTGGAGCTTGAGGATCCAACTGATACGATCCCGTGTCTGATCCCGACGGATCGGGAGATCGCAGGTCTCGTCGACGAACTGCTCTTAGACGAAGTTCTCGGCGTCGAAGGGCAACTCGCTCCCGATGGCGACTTGCTGTTCGTCGATACCATCCACTTCCCTGATATCCCGCGGACCCACGAGCCATCGACGGCCGACCGCCACGTGCAGGCAGCACTAATCAGTGACGTTCACGTCGGCAGCACGGACTTCATGGCAGACGCCTGGGAGGCCTTTGTCGACTGGTTGCACACGCCTGCAGCGGAGTCGATCGAGTATCTGCTTATCGCCGGGGACATGGTTGAAGGCGTCGGCGTGTACCCAGGTCAAGACGAGGAACTAACGATCGTCGATATCTACGAACAGTACGAAACATTTTCACAGCGGCTGAAGGCGGTCCCCGGCGACCTCGAGATTGTGATGATTCCCGGGAACCACGATGCGGTTCGACTAGCCGAACCACAGCCGGGCTTCGACGAGGAACTGCGCTCGATGATGCAGGCACACGATGCCAAAATCACCGGCAATCCCTCGCTTGTGACCCTCGAAGGCGTGTCGGTGTTGATGTACCACGGCGTCTCGCTTGATGATCTCATCGCCGAGTATCCCGATACGAAGGCTACCTACGACGCCCCCGAGAAACCCATGTACCATCTGCTGAAGAAACGCCACGTCGCACCACAGTACGGGAGCCACAACCGCCTCGCGCCGGAAACAACTGATCAGCTCGTTATTGACGAGATTCCTGACATTTTCCACACCGGACACGTCCACAAGCTCGGGTACGGTACCTATCACAACGTGCTCGCGATCAACTCCGGGTGCTGGCAGTCACAGACCGAGTTTCAAAGCAGCATGAATATCGAACCCGACGCGGGGTACGCGCCGATCGTCGACCTCGACACCCTCGAGGTAACGGTCCGGAAGTTCAGCTAGCTACGGTGACAGTCGGTACTTAAGTGTCGTGGTACCGTCGAACTGTGGTCCGGTCCCCGCCTGCTCGAACCCGACCCGTTCGGCGACCTCAATTAACATTGACCGACCTTCTGGAATCAGATACTCGACGTCCATCCCTTCTCCCTGGGCGAACCGAACCGGCTCGCCGAGTAGCTGTTCGCAGGCCGCCTTGGTCCCGTCAAGCTGTGTCACGTGGACTGTGCCTGACCGGGCATCGAAACTCACGACCCCAAGGAGAGACCGTGGCTCGGTATTTGTATCCTCATATGGATCAGTCGAGACGCCTTCCGTGTCCGCTTCGGCGACCCTGACGGTCCGGTCGTGAATGAGATTCCGCATCACGTCGGCGGGTGCATCGGCGATGTTGACCATCGCCTCGGCGTCGGCTTCGACGGCGTCTCGGATGTGCATCCTATCGGGAGTTATGGGGTGGCGAAAATAAAGACTGCGCCACCCGGAAAGACAACGTTATTCTGTGCTATACTCCAACACAGGAGCATGAATCCAGTATTTACGCCCCGGCCGGTGATTGTATGCGGATAGTCACGAAGTTCGGTGGCACCAGCCTGGGCACCGGTGACCGTATCGAACGGGCGGCTGACTCGATCGCCGCTGTCGTTGAGGCTGGACACGAAATCGCCGTGGTTGCATCGGCAATGGGAAACACAACCGACGAGCTCCTTGATCAGATCACCTTCGAGACCGACGATGCCGACCGTGTGGAGATCGTCAGTATGGGCGAACGGACCTCGGTTCGCATGCTGAAGGCTGCGCTGAGTGCCCGCAACATCGACGCGACGTTCGTCGAACCGGGTCACGCACTGTGGCCCGTCATCACCGACGAACACGGCGAGGTTGACACCGAACGGACCAAGGAGTGGGCCGGAAAACTCGCCACACACTTAGACGAGACGGTCCCCGTCATCACCGGCTTTCTCGCCCAGACGGCCGATGGAGATCTCACTACACTCGGCCGTGGTGGGTCCGATACGACCGCGGTCATGCTCGGGCGGTACATGGACGCCGACGAGGTTGTGATCGTTACCGACGTCGAAGGTGTCATGACCGGCGACCCCTCTGTCGTCGAAGGCGCCAGGAACGTCGGTGAGATCACCGTCGACGAACTACGGAGTCTGTCGTTTCGTGGCGCCGAGGTCGTTGCTCCCTCTGCTCTGTCGTACAAAGACCAGGGACTCGTCGTCCGCGTCACACACTACCAGCACGGTGACTTACTCACCGGTGGCACGCGGATCGAAGGCGAATTTCGGAATCTCGTCGACATGCGCGAACAGCCACTGGCCTCACTGACCGTCGCGGGGCGAGCAATCCGGAATACACCAGGAGTTTTGCATAAACTCGGCGGCGCACTCCACGAGAACGATATCAACATCGATGCAGTCGCGTCGGGGTTGGATTCGGTGACCTTCTACGTCGACGCGACGCTCGCCACGGAGGCCGAAACAGTGCTTCATGACGCCGTCGTAACGGGTGACAATCTTTCGAGTGTGACCGTGACCAGAGACGTGGCCGTGATCCGGATCGCCGGCAGCCAGCTCTTCGATCGCCCCGACGTATTTCGATCAGTCGTCGATCCGATTGCTGACGCACGGATCCAGATTCAGGATCTGGTGACGAGCGCGACGTCAATTGCACTCTTCGTCGACTGGGCCGACCGGGAAGAGACACTCTCGATCGTCCAAGATCGGTTCTAGACCTCGTAGCGTTAACGTCCCTCAGTCAGCCTGGTCCCAAGCTCACGTGGGAGTCCTGCTGCTGCAATCGCGTCCTGAACGGCCGTGATGTCGTAGTCAACGCGGTTGAGCTCGACTTCCAGTGTGTTCGTATCGACGACCGCGTACGCAGCCCGCGGGTCACCGTCCCGGGGCTGCCCGACACTGCCGGGATTGACGACGATGCCGTCGTCGTAGACCGCTGCGTGCTGGACGTGTGTGTGGCCCAAGACGAGCACCGACTCCCCGTCCAACAGCGCTGGCGAGAAATCGTCGGGGTAGGTATATCGGTCTGGGGCGTCCGGATGGCCGTGTGCGACCCGTATCGCCACATCGTCCAGTCGCCGCGTCGCCGGCAGCTCGCCGAGCCACTCACGATGTGCGTCGCTCAGTTCCGTCCGTGCGTACTCTACACCTGCTCGTGCGAGGCTGTTGAACCGGAAGGAGCTGCCTGCTGCAACGGCCCGGTCGTGGTTGCCTTGGACTGTCGGCATATCCCGCTCACGGACCGCATCAAGACACGCCCGTGGCCACGGGTTGTAGCCGACAATATCGCCTGCATTCACGATCGTATCGACGTCGGGCATCGCCGCGAGGACCGCATCCAGCGCGGGCTTGTTGCCATGGATGTCCGAAATCAGTCCAACTCGCATCGTGTCAGGATACCGGCCTGCTCCTCTTGTAGGTTTGCCCGGATCAAAACGTCGGATTATTACCGCCGCCGTCCGAACCATCTCGTATGTTGGGGCTTACTCGAGAGCAGGTCATCGCGCTGTTTTTCGCCTTCATTATGGTTAGCTCGATGATCTCGATGGCTGCCGTGTTCCTGTGACCCGGCAAGAATGTTTTTATACTTCGGTATGTTGGGTGTTGCCGTATCATATGTTCGAGGAATTCTCAGGTGGCTACTACCTGGGGCGGTTCTACGTCCAACCGACCCCCGACGACCGCGCCTTGATCCAGCGACACCAGTACGACCGTGTGAGCGACGCTCTCTACGATGGCGACGTACCACTGGTAATGAAAGTCGACGACACCCACATCACGGTCCACGGTGATTCGAACGTGCCCGGCGACACGCTGTGTCTCCCACAGGCGGTCCTTGAGCAAACACACATCCGTAACCCGCCGTCGCTTGAGGAGGTGCTACTCGCGAAGGCTGCCCACGCACGCCAGCTCCTTCGACTGAGCGGCCACCACACCGGTACGTAGCCTCGGACACCACACGACACAAGTGACATGGCACCGTACCGATAGCTATGATCGACGAGTTGCTCGGCCGGGCCGAGCTAAAAGCCCGGATTGACGAGCTTGAGTCAGAACTCACAGCCCTCCGTGACGAGAACGCCCACCTGGAAGAACAACTTGAGGCCGCAAACCGGCGGCGCAAAGAGGCAGTCCGGGAGCGGCAAACCGCCCAGGAAGAACTCAACCGGATGGAAGACCGCATCGCTCAACTGGAGGGTGATCTCGATCGCCTCACGACCGATGAGCGCCGTGTCTCGTTTCGCCACCGAGCACGTCTGAGCCACGAGACGATGGCCGCAGTACACGACCGGATCTCGACAGTCACTGCCCCACCGGATCGTGTGCTGACCGCGACCGTTACCGACTCCGTCCCCGAAGAGGTCGTCGAAACGTTAGGCGACCATGCTGCACTCGTCGAACGGGCCCGCCCGTGTGTCGTCGTCGTCAGTGCCGACCACCTGCTTCGCTTTGCTATCACACCGCCTGTTCTCCCCCCGCCGTCAGTTACGTGGGCAGAAACCCCGGCCATCGACCGCTCTTGGATGGTGCCAACCGGAACGTTCACACTCGCGCTCGTCCGGTCTGATCTATTCGCGATGGGACAGTACACCGATGACACTCGACGCGAGTATACGGGGTTTACCTCCTCTGTCAAGGATGATCACTCCAAAGGCGGGTTCTCGCAGGCGCGCTTCGAGCGCCGCCGCGACGAGCAGATCAGTACACATCTCGATAAGGTCCGCGAGACGGTCACAGCAGAATCGACACGCCCGCTGTACCTCGTCGGTGAGACAGGAGTCCTTGACCGACTCAGCGACCTCGATCCGACGGTAACGAGTCCGGTCGACGCCACTGGAGACCCCGAGTCGGCACTGGACGATGCCTTCGAAGAGTTCTGGACGAGTACGCTGTACGTCCTCTAGCCGGAACGTTGAGGTACCGGCTGGGTGTACTGGCAGTTATGTACGCCGTCGTCGGGTGTTCGTCCTGTTCGGCGCTGTGGGTCATTGAGGACGACCGGGACACAACGTCTTGTCCCCGGTGTGCGACGCGCCACGAGGTGTCACGACTCCGGTTTCTCGCCGAATCGACCGACGAGGCGGCAATCCGTGAGGCCCGAGCGCAGATCCTCGCCAGCCGTCAAGACGAAGGCGCGGCCTTCGACCGGGTCGACACATACGCAGACCTTGAGGCTACGGTCTACGACGCAGTGATCGACGATGAGACGTACCTAACCGCCGCTGGTGTCGACGCTGACGCCGTCGAAGCAGCCGGTGACACGGCCCGGACAGAATCACAGAGCCGCAAAGACACCGTTTTGGAGGCGTTGCGCACCCTCGATGCACCGACCGAAACAGCGATTGTCGAGTACGCAGCCGATCGTGGAGTGTCGCGGTCCTACGTCACCCGTGCGCTGACTAAACTCGAGGCCGCCGGTGAGATCGTTCGTGACGGGGACACATACCGGGTCGTCTGACATCTTCCCGCGGCTTCCCGCGATTAACATCCGCCCACAGCAACGGGTGGGCTTCCGCTCGCTACGTGTCAACCGCTCCCCTCCGTCGCTCACTCTGACGAGGGCACCCGTCACGGTGGGCTCACCAATGGTTTCGGCTTCTGAGTCAGTAGCCTACCGGGGGTATCCCCGAGTCGGCGTTACCGTCTCGGAGACAAGGGCATAGTGAAGCTGTGGTCTCATCTCACTGGGAGTAGGCTCTATCACCGGCCGAGTTGCTCGTGGGCCGCGGCGAGTTCGTTCGTCGCCAGTGCGCTTAACAACGACACTTCGCCGGCTAGTACGCCCGCTGCGAGCAACTCTGCGAAGGCCGCTGCGTTGGTCCCCGGCGGGTCACCGCCACCTGCAAGCCCAGTGACCGAGAGGGCTTCCCGTTGTGTCGGGAGTCCGGTGCCGCCGCCGACTGTGCCGACCTCGAGGCTGGGCACCGTCACGGCCGCGTACAGATCGCCGGCACGGTTTTCGACCGTCGTTCGGACGTGAGCGCCCTCGACAACCTGTGCTTCGTCCTGTCCCGTCGCTAAAAACGACGCTGCGATAACATTCGCTGCGTGAGCATTAAACCCCATGCTGCCGGCCGTAGCGGATCCGAGTAGGTTCTTCTTCGTATTCACTGTCGTCACCTGCTCGGCCGTTGTCCCGAGCTGTCGTTTTACCTCCGCCTCGGGGATCGTGACATCTGCGGTCACCGTCCAGCCACGGCCGTCGAGCGCGTTGATCGCAGCCGGCTTCTTGTCGGTCTCGAGGTTTCCCGACAACGACAGAATCTCTGCTGTCGTCTCCGCCTCGATGAGCTTGCAGGCCGCCGCCGTCGCAATCGTCGCCATGTTCATGCCCATCGCGTCTTTGGTGTCGTACTCGAACCGCAGGTAGACCGTGTTCCCGGTTACGTACGGGGTAATGTCCAGCAACTCGCCGTGGTTGGTCGTTGCTTCGGCCGCCGATTTGAGCCGTTCGAACTGTTCCGGATCAGTCACCCACGAGCGCAGGGCCTCCGCCTCTGCAACACCGTCGACGACAAAGGCCGGAGCCCGGGTCATCCCGTGGCTGTGGATCCGGGCCGTCGCGCCGCCACTACTCCGGATGACCGCTGCCCCTCGGTTGATCGAGGCAACGAGGGCTCCTTCAGTTGTCGCCAGCGGCAGGTAGTACTCTCCTGTCGCGACACTCCCATCGAGGGGAAACGGCCCCGCGACACCGACCGGGACCTGTACGGCCCCGATAGCGTTCTCGATGTTTGCGGCCGCATCGGCCATCGGAAAGGTGTAGCTTCCGACCGTCCCGAGGTCGACGTCGGCCTGTGATTCGATGAACCGACGCCTGACCGTCGCGGCGGTCTCGGGATCTGTATGCTGTTCAAGCGCGTAGAGCTTGACTGCCCCGGACTCGAGTTCTTCGAGAAGCGCCTCGACCTCGTCCATACCGGCCTCTATGGCAGACTGCCTTTCAGCGTTGTCGGTCTCTATCCACCAGCGTTTTCTCGTCGGCTGCCCCCCAGGTAAGTGATGGCTGACCCCGCCGATTTGATCCTCACCAACGCCCGCGTTCACACACTGACGCCCGCCTCTGTCGCTGCTGGCGAGAGCCCCGACGCGTCGGCGGTTGCTGTCCGTGACGGACGGATCGTCCGGGTCTCAGCAGCCGCCGACGGCCGGTTCCTTGAGGGCGTGTCGACGACAGTGCTTGATCTCGACGGTCGTCCCGTCTTCCCCGGCTTTATTGACGCCCACACGCATCTACGAGCCGAGGGTGAACGGACGGTTCACGCCGACCTCTCGGGTGCGGATTCCCGGTCTGCGGCCCTCTCGGCGCTTCAAGAGCAGGGAGCCGCGGATGGCTGGATCGTTGGTGTTGGCTACGACGAAAGCACGTGGCCAACGACGGCGCTCAACCGTGAGCACCTCGATACGGTCAGTGAACACCGTCCTGTCGTCGCTATCCGGGTCGATATGCACACCGCTGCGTGTAATACGGCTGCCGTTAAGTACGTCCGGGACCGTGTCGACGATGCGTACGTCCGGACCGACGACGGCCAGCCGACCGGCATCGTCGTCGAAGAAGCTGTCGACGTGCTCCGGGAGGCGGTTGCGCCCGGTACCGACGGCCCTCACGAGGTGCTTACCGCGGCTCTAGAGCGGGCCGTGTCACTCGGCATCACCGGCGTCCACGACAAGGTCAAAGACATCACCGTCGCCCGAGCGTACCGTGATCTCGCGGCCGCAGAGGAGCTTCCGATTCGTGTCCGAATCGACTACTGGCGCGATCACCTCGACGCCGTCACGGGAGCCGGCCTCCGGCCAAACTGTGGTGGCGACCGAGTGACCGTCGGTGGTATCAAGACGTTTACCGACGGGTCGTTTGGAGGGCGGACCGCGAAGGTCTCAAAGTCATATACCGACACCGACACGACCGGACAGTGGGTGCTCCCGCCTGATGACCTCAGGACACTGGTCGAAGAGGTCGCCGCAGCCGACTTCCAGGCCGTGGTTCACGCGATTGGTGACGTCGCGATTGAAGAAACCGTCGAGGCTCTCGCGGCGACACCGGGCACACGCCACCGCGTTGAGCACGCCGAGCTGGCGAGTGACGCAGCGATCGAGACGATGGCCGAGAACGACATCATCGCGTCGATGCAGCCGAACTTCCACCGCTGGGCGCGTCCAGATGGTCTGTACGAAACCGTTCTCGGTGCAGACCGGACGACACGGACAAATCGCTTCGGACGGATGCGGGATGCCGGTGTCGTCGTTGCCTTCGGTAGTGACTGTATGCCGATGGACCCGCTCTACGGAATCGCCCACGCGGTTGATGCACCGACGCCCGAACAGTCGCTCCCGATCGCCGAGGCCTTCCGCGCGTACACCTACGGTGGTGCATACGCTGGTTTCGCGGAAGCAGAGCTTGGAACCATCGAAGTCGGAAAGCGTGGTGACTTTGTCGTCTTAGACGAATCCCCGTGGACCGCGGACTCGATCGCCGATATCGACCCCGTTCTGACTGTTGTCGACGGTGAACTGGTATACGATGCTCGCGAGTGACCGCACACCCGGTCGTGGCAGGCTCCGTTGTGGCACGCTCTGACCCATATAGTATATATTTTGCAGGCGATGACACGCAGGCGATGGAGCTTGGACTTACCGGCGACAGCGTAATCGTAACCGCAAGCACGAGTGGCCTCGGACTCGCAACAGCACAGGCATTTGCCGACGAAGGCGCCGACGTTGCCGTCTGTGGACGGACCGAGAAACGACTCGAACGGGCACGCCGTGACCTCGGTGACCGTGGAACCGGGGCCGTCCTCGCGATGGAGGCCGATATCACCGATCCCGATGCGGTCACTGCGCTGGTCGAGGCCGCCGCCGACCGGTTCGGCAGTGTCGACCATCTCGTGACCTCGGCTGGCGGGGTCCCGAGCGGACCGTTTCTCGAGATGAGCGACGACGACTGGTATCAAGCATACGAGTTGCTCGTCATGAGCCACGTCTGGGCCGTCAAGACAGCGTACCCACACCTCGATCAGAGTCCCGCTGGGACGGTAACCGCGATCACTTCGACGAGCGTTGCGGAGGCAATCGATGGCCTCGTCTTATCGAATGCGGTCAGACGAGCGGTGATCGGATCGATCAAGACGATCGCCCGTGAATTTGCACCCTCGATCCGGGCCAACGCCGTCTTACCGGGTCCACACGAGACGGCACGGCTGGAGTCGTTGATCGAACAGGCCGTCGCCCGTGGTGAGCACTCATCAGCGGCCGCTGCACGAGACGGATGGGCCGCCGACGTGCCGCTTGACCGACTTGGGGAGCCACGAGAACTCGGCGATACGGTCGCGTTTCTTGCGAGTCGGCGTGCGAGTTTCGTGACCGGCACCGCAGTCCCGGTTGACGGCGGCCGTCTGCGTGGCTAAGCCGTCGCCGTCTGTTCTTCGAAGGCTTCGAGCGCCTCGATAACGGCCCGGTGGTATACGGACCGGTCGGTGGTGTACTCTTGCTCGACTAACCGGTCGTACTCGTCGACGTCGGGGTCGAAGGCAGTGATCCGTTCGAGTGTCTGCTCTGCTGTGTCCACGAGCCAGCGGTGGCGTGTTTGCTCGTCGACCACCGTAATCGACTCCGGACGTAAAGAGACGTTGACGTCGCCGCTGTCGGTCTCGTAGGTGCGTGGCTTTCCGACGACTGCCACGTACTCGGGGGGCTCGAGGTCCCGCAACATCGCGGCAGCGTCTGGTTGGTACTGTCCTGCGTAGACGTAAATCGTTCCCGTGGGGTCGACGATCCGGCCACGCCAGTACTCGCTCTCGTCGCCGACGTCTTCCGATTCAGTAAGCGTTCCGACCACGAACACGCGGTTCGCACGGGCGCCTGTCGGCAGTAGAGCGTACCGTGGTGCTCGCTCGTCGTCTGATTCCTGGAACGTGTACGTCGCGTCGTTGAACTCTGTCGCGAGGACCCGCCGTGCCACCTCGCGAGATGGCTGTGGTTGGCTCATTTCAGATCGACCTCGCTTTGATCAACAGGTCGTCGACGCCTGTTGGTGCGTCGACGGCAGTGAACTCCTCGACGAGGAGATACCGGCCGATTTCGGGTCCCTCGACCTGGTAGTAGCGACCCAGCAACTCGCCGCTCATCTCGTCGAGGACAACACTCGTATCGAGTGCGTCCATGGCCATGTTCTTCGCCGTCTCGAGCTGTATGCCGGTGATGGCTTCGGTGGTTTCACGGTCGAAAATGACCTCGTGGGCGGTTGTTCCGTCGTCGATGACGGCCTTGATCCGGAGGTCGAACTCGCCGTCGACGTCGCCGTGTTCCGAGCACCGTCCGTTCTGCAACACGCGAGTACACCCGTCCACGGGGCAGCGTTTGATCAGGCCGGACCCAGACTGGATGTCGACAAGCGCGCCCGTCACCGACTCGGTCTGCTCGCTAACGGCGATCGCTTCGTCGAGGGGCTCGATCGTCGTGGTCCGGTTGAGCTTGACCGAATACCGGCCCTGGTACTCATCGGTGACCACGTTCTGGAGCCGGTACGATTCGCCCTCCTCGAGAGCGGGGAGATCGGATTTGGCCCAGGCGGTGAACTTGATCGTTCCGGTCTCGTCTCCAAGCAGGCCAACCTGGCCGATTGCGTCACTCTGTGGTTCCCATAAGTCGACGACTGTCGCCTCGATGGTCAGCCACTCTTCTGCCGTATCGATGTCTGCGACGACAGCTCCTTGGTTGTCGCCCTGCAGATCATCGCGCTCGAGGTCGGCACGATCGAGGTAGTGACTCGTGACGCTGCGACGGGCCTCCTCGAGTGGCACTTGGTATTCGTTGACGAGCGTGTCAAGTCGTTGTTCGACGTCTTCGACCGACACCGAGAGGTGGTCGGTAAACTGGTCGCGGATCTCTTCCGCGTGTTCGTGTAGCTTCTGTGTAGTCATTGTCTCTCCTGCCTCCGACCGTGTGTTCAATGGGAGGCAGTAGAAGGTTGAACATACTCGTATATAAGCCTGTTTGCCGGCTAATCAGCCGCCTGACGGCCGCTCGCGGCTGACTAGTCGTCTCCCGCAGTTCCCCGTTCTTTCATCATCCCGGTTGCCCGACTGGCCCACCCCGAGAACCCGAAGCCGCCAGCGACGAACAGCGCCATCCAGACGTACGCGGCGACGATACCAATGTACGTCCCGGACGGTCCGAGGCCGACCCCTGAGCCGAGGACCCACGAAGCGCCGAAGAACAAGCCGAACATCCCGCTGACCCGGGCAACGAAGGGGATCCGGGTCTCGCTTGCCCCCTGCAGACTCCCGGAAAGTGCAGAAAACGATGCGAGGGCGATCCCCGCGAGCCCGTAGACCCGTGCGTAACTGACAGCGTAGGGGATCGTCTCCGGATCATCAGTGAACAGCCTGACGATCGGCTCTGCGGCGACGATGAGGCCGACTCCAACGACACCGATCGAGAGGGCCGCTAGTGCCGCGACCGACCAGCCGTTGTACCGCGCCGTCTCCGGGGCACCGTCGCCGATCGCCTGGCCGACTAACACCGACGCGGCCACGTTGTAGCCCCGCGAAAGGGGGCCGGTGACCTGCTGGTAGATCCGCCGTCCGATCTGGAAGCCGGCGTTGACGACCTCACCGAAACCCAGCAACAACGCGTTGAACGGGAACTCTGCGAGCTCGGACCCGAACCCCTCCGCCATCCGCGGCGCCGAGACGACCAGCAGTTGTTTCGTGATCGTGCGGTCTCGGGGGCGTGCGAAGGCCGCCGTGGTCCAGCTACTCCACAGGGCAACCAGCAGCAACCCCGCGGTGAGAACGTTCGCGGTTGCAGTCGCTAGGCCGACACCGATGATTTCGAGCCGCGGCGCACCGGCAAGTCCCAGCCCGAACACCACGGACAAGACGATATTCGTCGAGTTTGCCGCGACGTTGATGTACATCGGCGTCCGGGTGTCTCCGGTTCCCTGCAACGACCGCGCACCGATCAATGCAACATGTCGTGCTGGTGCCGTCGCGAAGATAATCGCCAGATACAGCGACCCAAGCCGGATGACCTCGTCGCTGGCGCCGAAGAGGGCGATTGCGATGTCCCCGAGAAACAGCCCGGCAACTACGAACGGAACCCCCGCTATCGCACCGAGAAACAACGCCTGCGTGATCGCCTCGTTGCGTGTCTCGGTGGCACCGGCGCCGGTATCCTGGGATGATAAGGCGATTGCCCCACCACCGAGTCCGAGGCCGATCCGAAGAGGAAACCGCGCGTACAGGTCCGCCAACCCGATTGCGACAACGGCCGCCGGGGAGAACAGTGCAGTGACGATAATGTCCGTCGTCCGCATCGCTGTCCGGAATATCTGTTCGGCCATCACCGGCCACGCGAGATCGAAGACTCGTCGCCAGACCCGAATCCGCCGGCGCATTCCTCTCAGGGTCACGAGTTGACCGGTTTAGTCACTTCGATTCACCTGACATGCGGGTTGAACCGAGCCGTTAAAACTGATCACGCGGCTAGCTCATGCCGATGGATATCGATGCGGTGCCGAATCTCTCGCCTGCCGCAGTGTCGTTGCTGCAAAAAGAGGGCATCGAAGAGCTATACCCACCCCAAACCGCAGCCGTCGACGCCGGCCTGACCGACGGCGAGTCTATCGTCGCTAGTGTCCCAACTGCAAGCGGTAAGACGCTGATCGCCAAGCTGGCGCTGCTTGCGGCCCTCGACCGCGGTGGCATGGGTCTGTACATCGTGCCGTTACGAGCCCTCGCGAACGAGAAACACGACGAATTCGCAGCACTCGAAGCACTGGGACTCGAGATCGGGATCGCCACCGGAAACTACGAGGGCGGCGGCGAATGGCTGTCGGGGAAGGACCTCGTCGTTGCCACGAGCGAGAAGGTCGACTCGCTGCTGCGCAACGACGCCTCGTGGCTCGATTCACTGTCCTGTGTTGTCGCCGACGAGATCCACCTCATCGACGACGCCAACCGCGGACCAACCCTCGAGGTGACTCTCGCGAAACTCCGCCGTGTCAACCCAGGCATCCAGGTCGTCGGCCTGTCTGCGACCATCGCGAACGGTGAACTGATCGCCGAGTGGCTCGATGGGAGTCTGATCGAGTCCAACTGGCGGCCGGTTGACCTCCGCATGGGTGTCCACTACGGCAACGCTGCTACGTTCGGCGACGGCGACCAGCGTGAACTTCCGGTCCGCGACGGCGAACGGCCGACTGCAGCAATCGTCCGGTCGACTCTCGCCGACGACGGCTCGACGCTCGTGTTCGTCAACTCTCGACGCAACGCCCAGGCTGCTGCAGAACGCCTGACCGATACCGTCGAACCACGTCTAGACTCTGCGGAGCGTAAGGCGCTTGCAGACCTTGCAGGAACGATCCGGGAGGATAGCGATACGGAGCTGAGCCAGACGCTCGCTGACTGCGTTGCTGCAGGCAGCGCCTTTCACCACGCCGGGCTCACCAGCCAGCAGCGGTCGGTAGTCGAAGCTGCCTTCCGCGACCGCCAGCTGAAGGCTGTTGTCGCGACACCCACGCTTGCGGCCGGTGTCAACACACCGAGTCGACGGGTCGTCGTCCGGGACTGGCGTCGGTACGACAGCTCTGTCGGTGGAATGGCTCCGCTGTCGGTCCTCGAAGTCCACCAGATGATGGGTCGTGCGGGCCGGCCGGGGCTGGATCCGTACGGCGAGGCTCTGTTGCTTGCCTCAAGTCACGACGACCGCGAGGAGCTGTTCGATCGGTACATCTACGCCGATCCGGAACCGGTCGAATCAAAACTGGCCGCCGAACCAGCACTCCGTACCCACGTCCTCGCGACGGTCGCCTCCGGGTTCGCGAACTCGCATGCGAGCCTCCAGGAGTTTTTATCAGAGACGTTGTACGCGGCTCAGGCTGCCGAACCGGGCCAGCTCGATGGCGTACTCGAGGACGTGTTGTGGTACCTCGAGGCCAACGAGTTCATCGAACGGACCGAGGAGACGGTTACCGCGACGAAGCTTGGCCACGTCGTCTCCAGACTGTACCTCGATCCGATGTCTGCTGCCAGGATCATCGACGGCATCAAGGCTGCCAACGGCGACTCCTCCGCACTGGGTTGGTACCACCTCGTGGCACGGACACCGGACCTCTACGAGCTGTATCTTCGGTCGGGTGACCGGGAACAGTACACAGAACTACACTACGAGCGCGCCACAGAGTTACTCGGGACCGCACCGAGTGAGTTCGACGAGACGGCCTTCGAGGAGTGGCTCGCGGCACTTAAAACCGCCCGGCTGCTCGAAGACTGGGCCCGTGAACGCGACGAGGACGTCATCACGAACCGCTACGACGTCGGTCCCGGTGACATCCGGGGGAAGGTCGATACTGCCGAGTGGTTGCTCGGCGCGGCCGAGGAACTCGCCGCTGCCGTGGACGAGCCGGCTGTCGACTCGATCGCCCGTGCCCGTCGTCGGGTGCGCCACGGCGTCACCGCGGAGTTGCTTGAGCTCGTCTCTGTCTCTGGTGTTGGCCGCAAGCGAGCCCGCCGTCTCTACGACGCCGGCATCGAAGCCCCTGCCGACCTGCGGACCGTTGACGCCGACCGCGTGGTGGCTGCCCTGGGCGGACGGACGGGGGTCGCCGAAAACATCCTTGAGGCAGTCGGCCGCGGCGACGCGACAATCGATGACACTGCAGGCGCCGACCTAACGCCGACTGCTGCCGAGTCGTCAGGCCAGTCGAGTCTCGGAGACTTCGACGATGAGGACGGATAACCCATGGTGATTCTCTACGAGGCGCGTGTCTCCGTTTCTGACCACGCTGCCTTCTTCGACCAACTCAGCTCGATTGGACAGGAAACAGACTGTCTGATCCAAGCGGTCGACGCACGCTACATCGCCGGCCCGACACACGTTGAGACGGCTGTCACCCACGCCCGCCGGGCGATTGCAACCGGAATACAAATTGCCGAGGACCCGGCGATCGAACTCTTGTTGTACCTCGCTGCTACCCGACAGATCGACACCGCCGTGACGATCGGGGTCCCGGCCGATACGCAGACAGATGCAGTGATCGTCATCGACGGCGCCGATGAGGCGACCGCCCGTGAGCGGGTTGCTGCCTTGTCGGCAGTGACACCGACAACGGTCGACGTCGGCGATGCCACGACCGTACAGTCCTGGTTCGGAATTACGTCGACCGAGCAGGCGGTAACGGACGCTTCCCTTGAGTTACTCGTTAGTGAGCGTGTTGCGCTTCTCGCCGTCGAGGCCTGACCGGCCCGGAACACTGTTTGTGGCCGATCCGTGAGTAGGGCCATGGAGCTGCAATCCCGGTTGTCGCGGTCATTACTGGCAGGACTCGGTGTCGTACTCCCGATCGTCCTCATCGTGTTTCTCGGCTGGCAGCTGTTCCAGTGGACGACCGGCCTGGCCCGGCTCATGGCGGCGGTCCCACAAGCACTCGGCATCACGGGCGTGACTGGCAGTGTACTCGCCGGCGTGACTGCCGTCGTCGTCGTCGTCGTCGGTCTTGCTGCTCTTGGGCTCGTCGTTCGGACGCGTGTTGTCGCGTGGGCCATCGAGGAGTTTGACCGCGTCGTCGAACGGGTGCCGATCGTCGGACAGGTCTACCACGGACTCCGGAATATCCGGGCAGTGTTACTCGACAGCGACCAAACTCCCTTCGAGCAAGTCGTCCTCGTCGAGCTCGCAGACGGTGTCTCGGTACTCGGGTTCACCGTCGGGGAGGCCCATGCCCGGTTACAAGCGGCCCGATCAGACGATGCCGTTGCAGTGTACGTCCCGCTGGCGCCTAATCCGACCGTCGGCGGCCACTTAGTTGTCGTCGACCCACAGACCCTTACCGAGACGACACTCTCCCGGACGGAGGCGTTGACCGCGGTCGTAACACTCGGTGCCGGGGAGAAACAGACCGCAGAGACGCTACCGCTCCGTGGCCTGTACCACGATCCACCACGATGACACAGGGCCGGTGTCCGCTCCGGCGGCTGCGGCCGTGATGTTTCGCTTTGACTTCCTCCATACGACTGCAGTCGTGGGACTCCCACGGTGGGAGAGTATGGGTCGCAACCGACGAATACTGGCTGAGCCAAACAGCCGTTACGCCGCTTCTCCGGCGGGTTCTGTGTGGGTCTGCTCCGGTGACTCGGCGGTACCGTTGGGTCCCGTCGGTATATCGAATGATGTAGTCCTCATTCCAGAAACCCTGACGTTCCGGCGTGGAGTAGCCAGCCGTGGCGACGAGCGTGGCGAGATCCTCAGTTGTCGGCTGCATCCCACGGCGAACGCCGATGGGTGTTCGCCTCGCTACCACTGCAAACTGACATCCTCCTCCGCCTAGAGTGTAGCCGCTTGTATTTTGGACGACTCTTCAGCTCGTTTTTGAGGTCGCCGTGATCAGGGATCTCGCCCGTGTCCTCCCACTTTTCTTGAGAGTGGTAGTTAGCGACGTTCCAGAGTTTGCTGGCCGACCATCCGTGCCGGTCAAGCGGGTCCTCTACCTGTCCATGGTTGAGGATTTTCGCCCGGTGTGTGCGGTGGACTTCCAGCATTCTGAACATCTGTATAAACACTCATACTCGCTTCTATTCTCGGCTCTGCACGTTTAGGTTAGGGGCCGATGTAGAGGGTAATGACGGCTAATGCTGCCGATTACGGACTTCCTCTCGTGTACCGATCCGCTGGACGAGTTTGATTCGCTTTCGTACCACCAGACACAGCACGCGAAAACGTACGTGACAGGTCTTGCTGCGGGCCGCAGCAAGACCGTAACTGGGATCGCACGAGAGGTTCTTCCGGCAGGGAGTGACCGAGCGCTCAACAAGTTCCTCACCGAGTACGACTGGGACGAAGACC
>OBKM01000328.1_pt1 | contig 23941 bp, 25 predicted proteins | sample 1519691 | NCBI WGS metagenome assembly OBKM01 (sample SAMEA37050418, study PRJEB22526) | metagenome | biome: saline pan; feature: lake; material: water | place: Egypt | collected 2015 | depth 0.5 m | reverse complement strand
GGAACGGCAGTCAGGCCAGCGCCGAGCGCTGGCTGACTGCCTACACCGCCTACTATAATCACCATCGCAGCCACCAAGCACTCGACAATCAACCGCCAGTTGAAGCACTCAAACAGAGAGGGTCAATCTAGCAGTGCCATTCTCTATAAGTTATTTGATATCTGGTAATACGTGAGATTAATGGAAAAATATATTATATCGTGGGAATATGATGGTCGTATCAGCATAAATAGAGCGGATCAAGATGGGAGATCAGGTCATCGCCTGTCCAACCTGCGAGACGCATATTGATTTCTTGCTGGTTGAGTTAACAGCTGATACTGAGGTCAAATTCGTCAAAGAGACGCCGATTGAACCCAGCGAAGGGTACAAACTCCATGAGGCACGGTGTCCAGCCGGCCACGAATTTTATTATGCCGCCGGCGATCTCAATCCACTTCCGACTGTTTCTGAAGAGTAACTATCCTCTACTGAAATCTCAAGAGTACGTGCAGACAGTGACTTTATAACGCGGTGCAATACTACAGCGTCGGGGGCTTCGCTCGTGAGTGGTACACAGCGGGTCATTCTGAAAAAAGTGAGCCTGACGCAGCGACCCGCATCGGCAGCCTCTATCCAACTGATACAGACCCTGGCGTACTTTTTGGAGTATCTGATCAACATCTCCCCGGAATATGTATGCGAGAATGATGTTCTCCTATGCACCAGAAATGTATATCCGTGCAGTTATATGCCCTGCCAGACTAGTAATAGCGAATGGCGTATGAGAATCTCGATCGGAAGTTAGTGAATGCACTGTTGGACGATGGCCGCGCCTCGTTGCGCTCACTCGGCGAGGACCTCGATGTCTCGGTGACGACGGTCTCGAACCACATCTCGACGCTCGAGGAGGGCGGCGTTATCGAGGGATACACGCCGGTCGTCGATTACGGCGAGGTGGGCTATGACGTGACAGCGATCCTGCAGCTCAAAGTCGAGGGAAGCGCTCTACCCGACATTACGGACCGCCTCCAAGAGCAGACACACATGGTCACGGTGTATGAGACCACCGGCGACCACGACATCATCGCGATCGGGAAGTTCACCGACACCGACCACATGAACGACCAGATCAAGGAACTCCTCGTCGATCCGGATATCCACGAATCAAACACCAGCGTCGTTCTCAACACTGTCGCCGAAAACGAACAGTTCGATCTTGAGTACTGAGCCGCTGTCTCCGGCTGGAGAGACGTTTCGGGGGTGGGTCCTGTCCCCAATCCTTAACAAACGGTCGGTGTGACTGAACCCTAGCTGTTGGTTACGGATTGCCGCTCGTGCCGTCGGCACCGTTCGATCACTTACTTTCGCCGAAGGACCTGTTGCGACAGCGGTCAAGTGTCTTGCTATCGAGGCTTTCCACGATTCCACATAAGAGAGCGCGGTAGTACTCAACAAATCTCAACGATACTCGCGGGCTATTGGTTAATCGACGCCAGCACTAACGCTATATTCATTACGCTGGGTGCACGACCTCTCAGCACTCGGGGCGGCCGGCGGCCGAGAGCGCCGACCAGGACCTCGTGAGCGAGCCGACGCACGTCGTCACTACGAGACTCGTGAACACCGGGTTCCCCGAGACGGAACCGGACGGCCAAACACCGTTGTGAACCCACCCCGGGGTCAAGTGGTTCGAGAGACTTCGTCTCTCGTCATCATGAAAGGCGCGAGCGCCTTTCGAACGACCTCTTTGACCGGGCCACAGGACAGCCAAACCGATGCTGAAACCCAGCAGACGACGTGTGGAACGTATGCGTCTTGAAACCAACAGGCGCTACACTCGGCCTGAAATCCCATGGTGGGATTCCTCCGCGTTCACGCGGAGGAGGAGGTCAATGAAACGGTTACGCTAAGACTTCCGTCGTGCAGCGTCTGCTCTTCGAGTTCTTTGAGGGTCTTTGCCTCTGTGTCGATTGTTGCCACATGATTTCCGGCAAGTTCACCGGCAGGACTTTTGAAACATGTAGGGCCACACGCAACAAGAATCTCCTGTTCGTTCCGATATCCTGGATACAACAGGATATCCCCACGCGACGGATAGACCGTGTGATTCTCACGTGGAAGCTCTGGTAATTCAATATCGTCGATATTGATCCATGTCGCAATACCACTCCACCGGACGTGCATTAGTGTCGATTCAATCGGGAGGAACTCCCGCATCGCCTCAACAGATTCGGGTGCTGCTTCCTCATGCAACGCGGCTGTAAATACCCTGCCTGCCACCTCAATGCTCAGCTTATCAGTCATTTCGCACCACCAGATTAACCCTCCTCATCAGTATGACTGTTGTGATTCGGGCGTCATTAGCACTCCGTCGAAAAGCTGTCAGTCTGTGGTCGCCGTGTCAGCGATTGCGGTCGCAAGTACTTGCGTTGCGACAGTACAGTCATTCCAGTCAGTCCATTCGAGTGGGTTATGGGAATGTCCGCCACGCGATCGGGCAAACAGCATACCGACATCCGTAGCGTCGGCCACCTGCATCGTATCATGTCCGGCACCTGAATGAAGCCAAAACGGTTCGATACCATGCTGTTCGATGGCTTCTTGAAGCCGGCGGGAAAGCCGATCCGTCATATGCCGTGGTGGAATGTCGTAGTTGCGTTCAATTTCTACAGCGACACCACGTTCTCGTTCGATGCGGGCACACCTCCGTTCGACAGTGTCGATAAGTCGCTGGATGATACTTGCATCTACGTCTCTAATATCGACGGAAAGCTCGACGGACCCAGGAACTACGTTAACCGCTCCGGGATCGACGGATAGTGATCCCACCGTTGCAACCGCTGAGTTACTCTCGTTGACTGCGATATCTTGAGCCGCAGACTCGAGTGTAAGGATCAACTCACTAGCCGCTGTGAGGGCATCTCGTCGGTCAGTCATCGATGTCGTACCGGAATGGTCACTCTCTCCCTCGAATGTAATATGACAGCGAGTCGTTCCGGTAATCGAAGAGACGACCCCCACAGGGATATCCGCCTCCTCTAGCTGTTTTCCCTGCTCAACGTGGAGTTCGAACCACGCTTTCCAGTTACTGGCGTCAAGACGCCCATGGCCTCTGAATCTAATATGCTCAAGAGCCTCTTCGAGCGTTTGATCACCATCAGAAAGGGAAAGCGCCTGTTCAATCGATAAATTGCCTGCTGCAACCGACGAGCCTAATACACCGTCTGCGAACCGCGTCCCTTCTTCACCAGTAAAACAGACGACTTCGATCGGTCGGGTAACCGTGAGATCGGAACTTTTGATCGCACGGACACTCTCAACAGCAGCATAGACTCCTAATGGTCCATCGAAAATACCGCCTTCTGGAACCGAGTCCAAATGACTCCCAGCAGCAACCGGCTGTGCATCGTCATCGACATTCGGCGGTGACCATCGGCCGGAGATATTCCCAACAGCATCAATACGAACCTCGAGGCCGATGGCTGCCATTCGTTCCACGAGGTATGATCGCGCCTGTCCGTTCGGCATTGTGCCGGTAAGAGCCGTTCTGGCACGGCCTTTCTCGCAGTTAACCGAACCAAAATTCCCTGTCCGCTCGACATCCCTCCTGAGCGCATCACCGTCGACTTTGAGCGAGTCATTCATTCGTCTTTCTATCGGTAGTGTTCGCTTTCTGAGGGGCTTCGAATAACGTATACTGGTGGCTGTCTCCGATGACATTACATTCCCTACTGAAGCTAGAAAATAAGCTGGTTCTTGTCCGCAGCATACTCAGATATCAAGCTGTGTGCGTAAAAGTGTTTAATTTGTTGGCCAATACCGATATCATCTGATTGAATGCTCATCCGACACGGTTGAACGTTCGTGCTCGATATACGACTGTTTTGATTTCGTCGGTCGCGTCGTTTCACAGCCGAAAGAAACGGTCGCAGCGGATGAGTGGAAAGTACACAGCTTAATCTTGTTCCCGGCTGTATGTTTGTAATAGCCCTCTAGGTGCGCCAAGTTCGTTGAGATTCCCCTGTCGCATCACCCACCAGAGCACAGCAATCGTAAACAGGTAGGGATACGTGTTCATCACCTGGGGATTAAACAGGAAGCTGATGGTCGCCTCTAGTGCCGCGACATCAAAGAACTCAATTACGTACTCGCGAACCGCTCCCGACCGGAACGAAAGTGCATCAATCAGGGCAAAGAAGTACGCCCCGGCGAGAAGCCGTCCGATGCGCCACTGTGCGAAGATTACGAGCGCGACTGCGATCCACCCTCGCCCGGCTGTCATCTCAGTCGCCCAGAAGTTGGTAAAAGCGAGAGAGAGTTGTGCACCACCTGCACCGGCGAGGGCCCCACCGATGATGACACAGGCATACTGGATACGAAACACCGGAACACCTGCAGTATCTGCCGTTTCAGGGTCTTCACCTACTGCGGTGATCTCTGACCCGATGTTCGTCCGGAAGAGAAAGTACCAGACGGCAGGAACCAGCAGCAACGCCAGATAATCCAGCGCGGTAATGCTGAAAAACGCGGTCCCGATGAGCGGAATGTCAGCAAGCATCGGGAGCGCGATTGTGCTGAACCCATCAACGGTTTCTGCGGACCACCCCGGACTGAAATACGTCGTTACGCCGAGACCAAGCAACGTAACCATGATTCCGCTAATCACCTGGTCTGCTTTGAACGAGACACAGAGGACAGCATGTAGTAGTGCAAGCATCGCGCCAGCAAGCATCCCGAAGAGAAAACCAGCCCACAGACTGCCAAATGTAAGCGCCGCAGCAAACCCCGATAACGCACCGACCAACATCATCCCTTCTACTCCGAGATTCAACACACCGCTTCGCTCGGCAATAACTTCACCCATCGCTGCAAACAGTAGTGGGGTAGACAGTCGGACTGTTGACTCAAGAACACCGGCAGCCAGACTCATGCAGACCCCTCCGGTTTAGTTTCAATATCTTGACTCGAACCCCAGTTGATGTTGACCTGATACTCTCTGACGAACTCGGCGGTCAGTAAAAAGAGGACAGTGAGAGCGACAACAACGTCGATGAGCGCTGCTGGCACACCCTGAGTAATCGATATGGTGGTCCCGCCTGCTGTCAGGACACCAAAGAAGGTGGCAGCAAGCAGCACCTGGAAAACTCCATTTCGTCCGAGTAATGCGACTGCAATAGCGGTGAAACCGTACTCAGGCGAGAAATCCTCGAATAGTCGTCCATGGACGCCGGCTATCTCGATAATACCAGCGACTCCGGCGAGAAACCCACCGAGTACAAAGGCAATAATATATATCTTATACTTGCTGATCCCAGCCTGCGTTGCTGCTTTGGGATTCGAACCAATAAATGTAATCTCGTATCCAAACTGTGTTCGGTTCAAAATCACATACGCAGCAATCGCTACGATAAGAAGTGCAACGACGCCGATGTGGAGTCTCGGATGCAAAACCGTGGGGAGTTGGGCGGCCTCGGACAGACGGTCCGTTGCCGACTGACCGCCAGCAGCATCTCCTTGCATCGGCCCCCGGAGCAGATATCCGGCAAACGTCGTCGCAGCGAACGTAAGCATCAGGGATGAAATGATCTCGTTGACGTTGTGTTCTGCCCGGAGATACCCCGGTATCGCACCGTAGAGAGCCGCAGCCGTACCTGCGGCGATCATCATTAGTGGCAACAACAGATACGTCGTCACACCAAGATTTAATCCAACGTAGCTTCCGACGATAGCGCCGACAAATATCTGTCCTTCGGCGCCAATATTCCAGAGTCCAGCCTTGAGTGGGATGTACACAGCAAGTCCAGCGAGAAACAGCGGAACGGTCGTCGTCAGGATGTCTGCGATACCGCTCAAACCTGAGGGATTTTGAACAAAGATTTCGATATAGGCAAAGAGCGGATTGACCCCAATCCACAGGAGTGGTATAGCTGCAACCGATAATGCAGCCAGAATCGTAATGATTGGCGCGGCATACCCGAGCCAGGTCGGAAGATTTTCCCGGCTTTCAAATTCAACAGTCGCAGTCATTCGGCCTCCTCTAGCATCTTTTCACTCTCCGCCTCATCCGGTTCGCTGCCAGTTGACATATAAACACCGAGCTCCCATTTATCCGTTTCCTCGGACGTCGTTTCGTAGACAAACTCACCATCGAAGATGACGAGTATTCTGTCACAAAGATCAAGTAGTTCATCGAGATCTTCTGAGATAAGCAATACCCCAGTTCCGTCTTGCCGCTGTTCAAGCATGAGTTCCCGGATACTCTCGATCGCACCGACATCGACGCCCCGTGTTGGTTGATTTGCGATGAGTACGTTAGGTTCCCGGCTCATCTCTCTCCCGAGAATTAATTTTTGAAGATTGCCACCGGATAGATCGCGGGCCGCAGTCTTTTTGACATCAGTTACGCCCCGCACATCGAACTCATCAACAAGATCGTCGGCGTGATCAGCCATACTGCTGTAATTGAGAAGAAACCGACTATCTCCTAGTTTTCCGTTCCGATATACCTTACTTCCAGCGTTGTGCATCACGCTCAAATCCTCGGCACAGCCATACTCGTACCGGTCTTCCGGAATGAAAGAGACTCCTGCATCAACGAACGACCTCGGTGACCTACCGGTCAGGTCGGTTCCGTTTATTTCGACCCGACCGCTCTCAATGGGCCGATAGCCAATAAGACATTCTGCGAACTCCCGCTGTCCGTTCCCGCTTACCCCAGCAACCCCGACGATTTCACCCTCTCGAACGGTGACGTCGAGACCGGAAACCACCGAGACCCCCCGGTCGTCTTTCGCGCACAAACCGTCCGTTTTAAGCACGGCATCGCCGATCCGGACACGCTCTTTATCGAGCCGAAATAGAACTTCTCTACCGACCATCTTTCTGGCTAGGTCTTCCTTGGTCACATCGTCGGCATCAACGGTCTCTATTTTCTTCCCATCACGGAGAACGGTTACTCGGTCAGCCATCTGTTCGATCTCCCAGAGCTTATGAGTGATAAAAATGACAGTCAATCCATCGTTTACAAGCTGACGAATAGTCTCGAACATCCGCTTTGCTTCCTTGGGCGTGAGCACTGCCGTCGGTTCATCGAGAATCAGCAAATCGATATCTCGGTATAGCGCTTTGAGGATCTCTACACGTTGTTGCTCACCGATATCGAGTTCCCAGACCTTCATATCCGGATCAATATCTAACCCGTACTCTTCGGAGAGTTCTCTGATACGTTCTCTGGGGGTGTCCCGGCCGCGTCCAAAAAGTCGTCCGAATCTCGACAAAATGCCGCTATCGGACGAGCCGACTTCTGTCTCCCGCTCGCCAAGAACGATATTCTCAAGTACTGTCATTTTAGGAACGAGCATGAAATGCTGATGGACCATCCCTATACCCGCACAAATTGCATCCTTCGGGGAGTCAAATGATCGGGGTTCTTTCTTGAACGTTATCTGCCCACTAGTCGGACTATACAGACCGTACAGTATGTTCATCAGCGTACTCTTTCCAGCCCCGTTTTCGCCAAGCAATCCGTGTACCTCCCCTTTGTGAACCGAAAGGCTGATTGAATCGTTCGCAACGATATCGCCGAATCGTTTCGTTACGTTCTCTATTTCCAGAACCGCCTCTTTGCTGGTCATAGTTCTAACATACTACCGACGGGTCTTTTGGCTCTTTTTTCCGGGATCCACGGTTCGGTCGCTTGTTTGCTGTCCGTCTCCATATAATCAACTCTGGGCTATCCTTGGTATCGTATCCGCCTTGGAGAAAATCGCCAAGATACTGGTTTGCTCCGTTACTGACCATACCAGTACAGTATTCCAAATATCCGTACTTATATGTTTTCGTATGGGCGGGTTGTATTTTTTTCTGCAACGTTTTCTATTTTCGTCCACGAGATAGATATGAATAAAGACAAACACCCAGTATCTGTATTATAGGTTGGTTCGATAGAACGTGTGTCAAGATCTTTCGGACGGCCACCTCCTCAACAAGCAAGGGGCGAGTAACCCCGAGCGTAGCCGGGCGGGGTGGTTCACTTGTTACAGTTCGTCGCCTTCTATGTTATCGATACCAAGCGTATCGAATTCAAGTTGAATCTCCTCTTCCGACCAATCTTCATATACCGTATCCCCCCAGACGATCTCGTCAGCACCGCCAGATTCCATATCTTGTTTTATGCTCTCGACTTCGTTAATGACGTCATCCGGGACATCGGGCCCCCAATCACTCAGTCCGACCGCCCCTTCTTCTATTCCGGGGAATGTCCGACCCGCTTCCCACTCTCCCTCAGCCGCGGCTTCGATAAGCGGGATATGTGCCGCTTCCCAATTAAACGTCGGCGTCGTCAGATACTGATCTCCGCCGAACTGTCTCATCGGTTCCGCGTACCCACTCGCCCAGATGCCGTTATCTGCAGCAGTTTCCAGTGCCGATGCTGAATCTTGGTGTTGGGCCATCACGTCAACATCTTCGTCGTTGATTAGTGCCTGGGCGTTTTCGCCTTCTGTCGGTGGGTCATACCAGGCGTTCGTCCAGCGCAAATGCAGCGTCGCGTCCTCGTTGGCATCCATCAGTCCGGAGGCAAATCCGTTGATATCCTGATATACAGTCGCGACGGGGTTGGCTGCGATATACCCAACTCTGTCATTCTCCGTTAGCATTCCGGCCGCATACCCACATAGATACCGCCCGTGGTAGTTTTTCAGGTAATAAGAGCCATAGTTATCACCCACATCGATTCCTGATGCTACCTCAAAGGCAGTATCGGGATACTGTTCCGATGCGCGAGCTATTGGGTCCGTGTAACTCGCACTAGCAGCGAATATTATGTCGTACCCATCTTCTGCAAACTGACTTGCCGTCTGTTCGACGTCTGCCGCATCGACATTTTCGACATAATCTGTTACGAGATCGCCCATCTCTCCTTCAGTAGCCTCACGTCCAGTATCGTGAGAAGCCGTCCATCCTTGATCGCCAGCATCGGCAAAGTAAATCCAGGCTGCCGATGCGCCCGGATCTGCTGAATCACCGTCCTCGCTACCTAAACAACCCGCTGCAAACGCAAGGCTGGAGGCGCCGGTCGTGGTGAGCAATTTTCGTCTGGACAACGTCTTCTCGCTCAAGTTCGCTTTTTTTTCCGTCATCTGGCTTGGTTTTGATATCCCAGGTCTTAAAACAGGTTGTTTAGTCATTATTCGCCTCGATCCGTGAATAAATGTACGTTTGATGGAAAAGATGCGGATACTTGCGTTTATTTATTTTATATATCTATGCTCTCGGAAGATAAATTTTGGTTATTTACTCGGAGGTTTACACAGGCGCGAGGCGAATGCTGCGGTATCGCCCGGAAGTTGGAGATTTCGTGATAACGAGAATCTTCGATTCTCGAACGACTTGCCCCGGTGAATGAACTCGACACGCTGAATATAAGTATTGATTTTTAAGCAAACAAACAATAGAAAGTGACGGCACAACTTGTGCCCGGCTTCACGTGTAAAAACACGGACGGTCGGGTGCATTACCGTCGCCATCGAGTAGAAGTGGGACTCCGAATCTGCGCCTGCGGAGACTGTGTTCTCTGCAGATTCCCTCGTTGGATCTTCAAGCCGCGCCATGGAAACACAAGCGCTTGGGGCGTACGGAGGACGAAGTCCTCGATAATGACGGGAGGCGAAGTTTTCTACACCACTTGACTTCGAAGCACTTGACAGCTACACCTGCTGTTGGTATTCTTGCTTCAGGTTCTGCTTTTCATATCATAGAAGCAAAGAGTAATCTACTCGCTGTCAAGTGCGGCCACAATCTTCTCCGGTGTAATCGGCAACGTGCTAATGCGGACGCCGACTGCTCTGCGGATAGCGTTACTCAACGCTGGTGGGACTGCGTTAGTTGGAATTTCCGCGATTGATTTCGCACCGAACGGCCCTGTGGGTTCGTGGGTTTCGATCAAGATCGGCGTCAGCGGCGGTTGATCCTCAGTCCGTGGGACTGCGTAGTCGCGGAATCCAGTTACGCTGGGTTGGCCGTCTGCGTCGAATGGCATGTCACAACTGACCGCCAGTTCGTAGCTCATGTGCATGGCACCAGTAACCTGCCCCTCAGCCAAGTCGGGGTTGATTGCCAGGCCACAGTCGACCGCGAAGATCAGATCGTGTATCTCAAACTCCCCGGTCCGCTCGTCAACCGTCACGTCGACGAACTGGGCGCCGAACGGCGGGGGAGACTCGTCTGTGCTGAAACTCGACTCGCCCATCACCTGTGCGCGATGCGTATCGCCATAGATGGATTCATAGCCAATTTCCTCCAACGTGACGGAGTTGTCCGATGATTTAGTGCGGACTGCGCCGTTGTGGGCGACAAGAGAGCCAGCCGGTTCGTCGAGCATCCCTGCAGCGAACTCGAGTAGTTGCTCACGGGCGTCTTCAGCAGCTTTCTGGACTGCCTGTCCCGTTACGTACGTCGTGGATGAAGCGTATGCGCCATAATCGAACGGTGAGGTATCGGTATCGGAGGGTTGGACAATAATATCCTCAGGTGCTGTGCCGAGCACCTCTGCGGCGATCTGTGCCATTATAGTGTCGGCTCCCGTGCCGGTGTCAACGGCCCCCGTCTGAAGAATAAAGGAACCGTCTTCGTTCATCTTGATATGAGCCGCGCCGAGTTCGCTACCCGGGATGCCGCTACCTTGGATTGCAAGCGCCATGCCACAGGCGCGATGACGGTACTCCTCCTCAGGCTGTGTAACATCGTCCCAACCGATGGCGGCTTTTCCGCGTTTAATACACTCTCCGAGACCACAGGAGTATATATCACGGCCAGCGTCTTTGTCTTTGAGAATCCACGAGGCAACGTCTGTATCACCTCTCCGGATATGGTTACGGGTCCGAAGTTCGATCGGATCCATCTCTAATTCTCGTGCTATCTCATCCATGTGGCCCTCGACAGCGAAATGACCCTGTGGTGCCCCATATCCACGCATTGCACCGGCGACAGGCAAGTTTGTGTGGACGGCTTTTGTTTCGTAGCGGATGTTCGGGGTATTGGTGTACAGCGGTAGTGGTTTTTTTCCGACGGCACTGGATGCGGTCATGCTGTGCGGCCCATATGCACCGGCGTTCGTGACAGCAGACATATCTATAGCTTTGAGATCACCCTCGTCAGTCACGACACTTCGTAACTGGATCTTCGCCGGACGCCGGAACCGCATCGCATGGAACTCCTCTTTTCGGGTCGCTTCCAGCTTAACTGGTCGTCCTGCCGCTATCGTTAATGCGAGCGCAATCGGTTCGATAACCATGGACTGTTTCCCACCGAAGCCAGCACCGATCCTGGGTTTTGTCACGCGCACATCCCGTATCGGAAGTTCGAACAGGTGTGCCAGTTGCCGTCTGACGTGATAGGGGACCTGTGTGCTTGTCAGTACATGGTATCGGTCGTCCTCGTCACGGTGGGCAATAGTCGTATGCGGCTCGGGGACACAGTGAGACTGGCGTGGCGTCTCCCAGTTGCTCTCGACGATCTGCCAGTCGGCTCGGGTGGTCGCTTCCTCGAAAACCGGCTCAACGTTGCCGATTTCTCCCGTCAAATTGGCTATAATGTTCCGTTCGTATGCTGCACCGGGCTGGATATTCTCGACATCTTCGGGGTCGTGTAGCTGCGGTGCATCCGAAGTCATTGCTGTTTCGGTATCGAACACCGCCTCACGCTCATCGTAGGTGACATCAATTCGCTGGACTGCTGCTCTGGCAGTAGCGCGGTCCTCGGCAGCTACTGCAGCGATCGGATCGCCTACGTAGCGGACGTGTTTTCGCAAGACACGTAAATCACGCGGGGAAGGCTCCGGAAACGACTGCCCGGCCGAGGTGTACGGCGTATCAGGGACAACCGCTGAATTCGGGGTAAGAACAGCATAGACGCCGTCCATCTTTTCAGCCGCGCTCACGTCAATCTCCGTAACGTCCCCATGTGCAACCGTTGATCGCAGAACCGCAGCCGCTGCCAACTCCTGGAACTTTGACGCGTAATCCGCTGTGTACTTCGACTCGCCTGTGACAATTTTGCGAGCATCAGCTTTCTCCTCGCGACTTGAGACAGTATCGTACGCAACTGATGCGTTCTCCGAAGTGTCCGCCACATCGACTGAAGCCGCCGATTCTCTTGGTGAGTTAGCGCTATCCTGACCCGTTTCCTTACTCATTTTTCTCACCGCAGTCGCAGTCGACACAGCCCACCGTGTCGGGTTGTTGTCGACCACCATCAGTCGTCATACTGGGTTCAGCGAGTCGGGCCGATGCGTCCTGTACGGCCTCAATAATTTTTTCATACCCGGTGCACCGGCATATATTACCCGAGAGACCGGCCCGTATTTCCACTTCGCTGGGATCCGGATTCTCGTCAAGTAGCCCTTTCGTGCGCATGATCATTCCTGGGATACAGAAGCCACACTGGAGAGCAGCATTATCCACGAAGGCAGCTTGGATCGGATGGAGGTCGTCCTGGCTTCCTAACCCTTCGATCGTCTCGACAGTACCATTATCAACAGACATGGCAGGTTGAATACAGGACTTGATCGGATTGCCATCGACAATAACAGTACAGAACCCACAGTCTCCGGTGTCACAGCCACGCTTCGCACCAGTATACCCTGCTTGCCGCAAGATGTCAAGCAACGAGTCTGATCCCGTTGCTGAAAGCGTTACTGTCTCTTCGTTTAGTGTGAGATCGAGATCCATTACTCCCTCATCGAACCTGACCAATACGCAATCTAGTGGATGTTGATCGAACAACCATACCGAATTAAATGCAGTTCATTTATTTTAATCTTGGGTTTGTTGCCGTTTCCCGCCAAGCACTTGTGTACGTTGTGCTCAAATATATTGATAAACGAAACAAGATCCGGAATACCATTTATATATTAGTTAATCTTTGTAATTCTTTGGCCTCGGTGATATTAACATATTAAACGAAATCAAATTACTATATCACTCAGTTGCTATCTAACGCATACTTCTTTGACCGAGAAATTTCCCCACATTTAAATTGTTTCACCGCGAGAAATTCACTATGCGACGAATGTTCCACGGCCGGCTCATACTATTTGCAGATGGAGGGGATAAATAATGGCTGGAAGTTCCCTCGAGTATTTACAGGCAAACACCGTCGATCAAGCTCTTAGATTGCTCGATAACAACCCAGGTGCAGAAGTGCTTGCGGCTGGACAATCCCTTGTACCGACGCTGGACGACGATTCAGCTAAACATAACGCAGTCGTCGATATCAGCAGTATCGACGCCTTGCAAGCAATTAGCTTCGAGGATAATGTAGCCTACATCGGAGCATTAGCCACGTATAGAGCTGTCGAGGAGACAGAGTTGCTCCAAAATCGTGCGACAGGACTAACTGAAGCGGTTAGCAACACAGCTGATCCACAGGTCCGGAACAACGCCACTCTCGGCGGAAATATTGTCACCCAGTATCCGGTGTCAGATCTGTCGGCGTCCCTTATCACCAGCGGCGCGACCATCGTGACGGCGAACTCTACTGGTGAACGTCGGATTGCAGGTGACGACTTACTCAGCAAGACTGGGTCCGCAAAGATGGCGGATGATGAACTGCTCGTCCGAATAGAGGTGCCACTCACACCGGATACAGCAGGCGGAGCGTACCAGAAAGCAGAGAGTCCTGTTTCGCGCTACACCCTCATCGGTGTTGCGGCCCGCTTATCGGTCGATGCTGGAATAGTGTCGTCTGCGAGCGTGGCCGCTAATGGTGTCATGACCTCCGCCGTTCGATTGGATCCGGTTGCGAACGCTCTTGAGGGCCAACCACTCGAACAAAAGACAATCGAACGTGCCGCCAGTTGTGCTACCGATCATCTTGATGAATCGGAGATTCGCGACGATGGCCAAGCCTCGGCGGCTTACCGCGCACGGCTACTTCCGAGTTACACACAACGGGCGGTTAGACAGGCCGCCGAGCGTGCTGGCGTCTCGTTTCCGTAATGAACTAGATTCCACACTCATTACCGATTTTCGACGATTCAAAGCACCGTCTCGGACGATCTGTGGTGATTTCTCAGCCAACGGTATCGGTTCCAGCGACACAACTCGATCAGTCGTGTATGGTTACGCTTCCGTCCTCGACAGTAATGTCAACGAGACTCGTCAGTTCGTAATCGACGGCATCGAACGCCGACTCACCGTCCACTTTCCGAAGGACAACGATCACATCTGCAATATCGCAGCCGATCTCGTTTAGTGTCTCGCAAATGGCAGTCAGGGTGCCGCCTGTCGAGAGGATATCGTCGATGACGACGATCCGGTCACCCTGTGTGATACTGTTGATATACATTTCCGACGAAGAGTAGCCAGTTTCCTTCGAGAGCTGTCGCTCGTCTTCTAGCCCGTATGCTCGCTTGCGAATGATCGTCAACGGAATATCAGTCTGTAATGAGACAGCAGTCGCGAGATGAATACCCATAGCTTCAGGAGCAACTAGTTTATCGACATCGACATCGATTCGCCGGACGATTTCAACAACTACCTCACGCAGAAGTCCTGGTTTGAGCGTCGGGACACCGTTAGAAATCGGATGAACGAGATAATCGTACCCATCTTTATCAACGATGGGGGCGTCATGTAACGACTGATGGAGCCTATCCATAAGCGATGTAGCCAACAATAGAGTAAAACCGTTCTGGTGCGCTTTCAGAGTCCCTAATAGAGAAAAGACAGTTGAACCCACAGTCACTAGTCGTTACCTTTGATTGGTTTGATGTGATGTGGAGAGCTAACAGCATCAGCGAATGTCCTATCAGGGAAGTGAGCCAAGCGGCCGTACGACGTTGTTCGCGGCGACTGGAATGTTTCTATGATTTCATCCACACACATCTAGTGTAACGGATACCGCTGATTATAAAAATTAAACGTATGATTCGTTATTACCGGATAGAAAAAGCATAATATGGCATACCGCCTATACTATATTAGTAGATGTCAAGTCACGGTGGCGATACGAGAAACAGGATCGATCGGTTGGTCGCACAGACCGGCGAGGCCTTAGAGGAGGGCAAATATCCGCTACACATAATGAACGACGCAGACATCTACGAGGGGGAACTGCGACGTATTTTCGCGAAAACATGGGTGTTCGTCGGTCATATCTCCGAGTTTGAGGAGCCTGGAGATTACGCACGACGGTATATCGGCGAGGACCCGTTTGTTATCGTTCGTGATGAGACCGGTGAGCTGCACGCGTTTCTAGATAGCTGTATGCACCGGGGTGCGCAGTTCTGTACCGCAGAAAGCGGGAATACCTCACACTTCCGGTGTCCATACCACGGCTGGACGTACAAAAACGACGGGACGCTTCAGGGTGCACCTCATATGGACGAAGCGTACACCGAACTGGAGACCGACGAGATCGAACTCGTTGAGGCGACACTTGACCAGTACAAGGGGTTACTGTTCGCGCGGATTTCGGATGAAGGTCCTTCGCTTGTGGACTATCTCGGTGATTTCACCTGGTATATAGACTTACTTTTTGATTTCACTAAACAGGGGATGACTGTCGTCGGCGAACCACATCGATGGATGAGCGATCACGACTGGAAGACATCCGCAGATAACTTTACCGGGGATTCATATCACGTATTGACCACACACCAAGCTGGTCTCGAGACCACGCTCGGTGCAGGGCCGTGGGAAGAGATTGACGATTTCCCAGCAGCGTCGTATCTCGCCTGTACTGAGAAACACTCCGGCGGCTACTACCTGCTTGACGATCCGGAGACCTTCATGGGCTACCCAGACGGGGTGGAAGGGCACCTGAATCCGTCGTTGAGCGACGAGCAGATCGAACTTATGGGCCGGTCTGTGTTCCATTTCGGGACGATCTTCCCGAATATGTCATACATCCACGGCATCCAGTCCGCCGGATGGGGTGGGCCATGGCTCTCGATTCGGGTCTGGCTCCCACGTGGTCCTGGTGAAACAGAGGTAATGAACTGGCTGCTCGTCCCCGAAGAACTCGAGGATGACGAGGAGTTCATGACCGAGGCACACCGTGGTTGGGAGAGCCTCAGCCCCGGTGGAGCATTTGAGTCTGACGACCTCGTCGTCTGGAGTGGTATCTCGGAGAGTGCGGGTGCTCTCACCTTAGAGGAGAAGGGGACCCTCGGAAACATGCAACTCGGAATGGGCGAGATGAGTGAGGGTGTCGAGACGACTGACGACCCGCTGCACGGTCCGGCAACGGTGACGACGAAGGGGCTTTATTTCGATGAACGGAACTCACGGACCTGGTACGGGGCCTGGCAGGAGATGATGGCCAACGGAGGCGGCGACTGATGACACCTACAGTTCCACCGGTGTCAGTTGTCGACGCCGACACCCAGCAACGTATCGAGCAGTTTCTGTTTCGTGAGGCAGCACTCCTCGACCGGTTCGAGATGGAGGAGTGGCTCACCCTTCTTGACGAGGAAATCTTGCTTACCGTTCCGGTCCGAAGCGACCGAGGCCCAGGGTCGGACCGACCGACCTTCAGCGAGGAGACCTATTTTATTCGCGACGACTACGACATGATCGCAGAACGAGTCGACAAAATCAGCAAAGAATACGCATGGTCGGAGAACCCTCGATCCCGTATCCGCCATCATATCAGCAACGTCCGAATCACCGAGACCGGTGACGGGGAGCATCTGGTTCATAACAACCAACTCGTTTACCGGAGTCAAGGAGATACAGCCCAGCACAAACTGCTCTCAGCGCGTCGGGAGACATCACTCGAACCCGTAGCCGAGACGTTCCGTATCTGTGACCGAACCGTCTATCTGGATCATTCGATCCTCTCAACGAAAAACTTGACACTCCCATTGTTATGAGTAGGGACTCAGCCGAGCAACAGTTCCGCACTTGTGACGTTACGGTTCAAAAGTTCCGGACAAAACGCGGCGAGCGTGCAGAAATAGCAACTGAAACGGACTATATTCGCCTCGATGCACTCATCTTGGAGAGTCTCTCTTGGCAGCGGTCGCGTAATGCCATCGCTGCACAGATACCGAACGGAACCGTCCTATTAAAAGACGAGACACCACTCACCGGTGGAGAGTCAGTCGACTCATCGTCACAGTTCCAAATAACAAACGAGTATGCGCAGGTGACGCTGTCTCACGTCCGGACTACTGGCGGTGAGGCGTTGCAGCTGACGACGCCGGCACGTGGGGCTGAACTAAACCTCGGTCCACGTAGCCTCCGAGCGCTGACAGAATTGGACGATACTTTCGTCTTCTCCGAGTTCTTTGAGACACCCGTCGGGCCCGAAGATACCCCAGTTGAGGGACCACACTGATACTGAAACCGATTCGGCGATAGCGAGAAAAATATTCTTCACTGTCATCGGAAGTCTTATACATTATGTTGGATAAATACGTTCGGAATGATTGTATCCGGAACTCTTATTCCCGATTCTTCGACAATCATCGGTGACGGGAGTGTGGTAGTGAAGAATGACAGGATTATCGCTGTCGGTGAGCGGGATGTTCTTACAGACCGGTATCCAGACCACAGAGAGCTCACCGCCGACCTCGTTATGCCAGGGATGGTTGGTGGGCATATTCACTCTGTGCAGAGTCTTGGCCGTGGCATCGCGGAGGATCGGGAACTGCTTGACTGGTTGTTTGATTACATCCTCCCGATGGAGGCAACGCTGACAGCCGACGAGATGGAGGCTGCGGCCAGGCTGGGATATCTCGAACTAATCGAAAGTGGGACCACGACAGCGATCGATCACCTCTCAGTAGCACACGCTGAGAGGGCGTTCGAGGCAGCCGGCGACATGGGTATCCGTGGACTGCTTGGAAAGGTTCTGATGGATCAACGGTCACCTGAAGGATTGCTCGAAGATACCGACGAGGCGCTGGCGGAGACGGAACAACTGATACAGAAGTATCATGGTAGTTTCGACGACAGGATTAGATACGCGGTGACACCACGGTTTGCTGTCTCCTGTACCGAAACATGTCTCCGCGGCTGTCGTGAGATTGCCGATCGCTACGAAGACGTCCGTATACATACCCACGCTAGTGAGAACAAGGGTGAGATCGAAACCGTAGAGTCAGATACAGGGATGCGCAATATCCACTGGCTCGATGAGGTCGGACTGACTGGCGAGGATGTTGTTCTCGCTCACTGTGTCTGGACAGACGAATCGGAGCGGGAACTGCTTGCTGAGACCGGAACACACGTTACTCACTGTCCATCGTCCAATATGAAACTCGCCAGCGGGATCGCGCCCGTCGTTGACTACCTTGATCGGGGCATAAACGTCGCACTTGGCAACGATGGCTCGCCGTGCAACAACACCCTCGATCCGTTCACGGAGATGAAACAGGCGAGTTCGCTCCAGAAAGTCAGCGAATTGGCCCCAACGGTCGCACCAGCCGGAAAAATATTCCAAATGGCGACAGTTGGCGGCGCACAGGCGGCGGGCTTTGACCGCCTCGGAAAACTAAAGGAGGGGTGGCGTGCCGACATCATCGGTCTGTCGACGGACACGACGCGTGCGACACCGCTATACGATCCTATCTCGCATCTGGTCTTCTCAGCGAGGGGGGACGACGTTGAGTTGACGATTGTCGACGGCGAGATATTGATGCAGGATGGCACCGTAACAACCGCCGATGCAGCGTCGATCAGGGGGGAGGCAGCAGCAATTGCCGAATCGCTGGATCTCGAACAGGCACGCGAGAACGCCCAGAAACTGAAGCCATAACTGATAACGCAAATGCTCGAGGGAGAAACCATGGCGATAGCACTTCTAAAGGGTTCAGAAACGCCGACTAATGACGACTAAGGTAGATCTCTCAATCAGCGGGACCGTCGTGGACGTAACGAACGGACGGCTACACGAAACAACCGTTGCAGTCGATGACGGTGGAATTGTCGCACTCGAGGACAGACCGGCCGATCGCAAGATCGAGACGGAGTTTATTGCACCGGGATTGATCGACGCGCACATGCACGTCGAGTCATCGATGGTGACCGCCCCGCGATATGGAAACGCCGTCCTGAACCGTGGTGTCACGAGTGTCGTCGCTGACCCACACGAAATCGCCAACGTCACTGGTGTCGAAGGAGTGCGGGGAATGATTGCAGACGCTTCGCATACGCCGCTGAAGATGCGCTTTACAGCCCCATCGTCTGTCCCCGCGTCGCATCTTCAGGATGGCGGTGCCGTTGTCGATGTCGAAGATGTGGAAACGTTGCTGGAGGAGGACCGCGTCATCGCACTTGGAGAGGTGATGAACATTCCAGGGCTATTAGCGGACGACCATTCTATAAAAGCGAAAATCGAGGCTGCCCGCGAACGCGGGTTACCAGTCGATGGCCACGCTCCTCGTGTCACGGGCAGCGACCTGCAGACTGTTGGACGCTATCTGGACAACGACCACGAGAGCGTTACTGCTGGTGAAGCACTTGAAAAACTCCACGCAGGGATGCGCGTTTACATCAGAGAAGGCTCCTGCAGCAGGAACTTGGACGATCTGATACAGATCCTCGATCGCGAAGATGTCGACAGCCGTCGAATATCGCTTTGTAGTGATGACCGTGCCACTACCGAACTGGTGACGCTTGGAAGTGTCGATTACGCCGTCAAGCGAGCAATAAAGCAGGGAGTCGATCCGGTCGAAGCCGTCCAGCTAGCGACAATCAATACTGCTGAGAGCTACGGGCTACCCTTTGGACGTATCGAGCCTGGCGCGCCCGCGGATCTCGTGTGTCTATCCGACCTTTCGAAGTGGGAAGTCGAACACGTCGTCGTTGATGGCGCTATCGATCCCGCCGACGAGGCTGTGGAGCCACCAGCGACAGAGATTGAAACTGACACGGTATCGTTCGAGACGGTCGAACCGTTCGATCTGGCTTTCGAACACTCAAGGCCCGGTCCTGCCACAGTTCAAATTATTGATTCTGTCGGGCGCATACAGACGGCACGCGACAAAACGCAGCTCCCGGTTGAGCCCCTTGATACCGGGACGAGTGTCGTCATGCCGGATCCTGAAGCAGACGTGGTATCCCTCTCCGTTATCGAACGTCACAGCAAGAATGGAAGCATCGGGAACGGATTTGTCCGCGGACTCGGCCTCGACCGTGGGGCTGTCGGGATGACTGTCGCCCACGATGCGCACAACTGTCTCGTGGCCGGCGCGAGTTTCGATGCGATGGCACGGGTCGTGAACCATCTCGAAACTGTCGGAGGTGGTGTCACCGCATTCGACCCCACAGCTGATACCATGGAGACGCTTGCACTCCCGGTCGGCGGGCTCATGTCTGACGAACCGCTCGCTGTCGTCAGCGAACAGTTCGAGACAGTCGAGATTGCCGCCAGAGAGATGGGTCTCAACCACGAGGGCGGTATTCACGTTTTGACATTCCTTGCTCTCGAAGTGATCCCGGAGATTCGGCTCACAAATAACGGCCTTGTCGATGTCGGTGCGTTCGAGTATACTGATCTTGTCCTCGATCGATCGGGCCCGACGCCTGAATGAGACGACGAGAGCGTTACAACGAGTGTTAGCACCGATCGAAGGGGACAGTAAGTGATTCCCCGCCAGCTGTACCCGGATTCGAAACCGCAGCATTTCTTTGTCGTCTCATTATCCTAACAGTAACCTATTGAAAACATCTCGGAGGGAACCATTAAATAGGAGCGGTTTATACATCTTGACGAATGGCAAGTGAATCAGAGAATAGTATAGATATCAAGTACGCATTAGACGACAGACCACCGGCACCGAAAGCAATTCTTCTCGCAATACAACATGTGTCGGTTATGATTGTGCCGTCGACAGCGGTTGCGTTTATTGTCGCCGGTGCTGTTGGTCTCGGTGCCGCTGACACCGCGTTTCTCGTGCAAATGGCAGTCCTGTTCGCTGGCATCGCGACAATCGTACAGGCGTACACCGTCGGTCCCGTGGGGGCACGGTTGCCGATCGTGATGGGTACGAGTTTTGCGTTCGTCGGTGCGATGACAACCATCGGGGCGAGTTCAGGGCTAGACGTGGTGTTTGGATCCCTCTTAGTTTCGGCGTTCGTTGTCCCGTTCTTGCTTGGATGGCAGTTCAAGCGCCTCAAGTCGTTTTTTCCACCGATCGTTACGGGTCTGATCGTGATTATCATCGGCCTGTATCTGATCCCGGTCGGAATGGAGTACTCCGCTGGCGGTGTCGGTTCAGAGAGTTTTGGCTCGATGCAGAATCTCGCCCTCGCCGCAACAGTATTGACTATTGCGGTGCTTTTCAACCTGTTTTTAACCGGCATCTGGCGGCTGTTTAGTATCATTATCGGGATTGTAGTCGGCTACGCCGCAGCCATCGCCCTCGGCGTCGTCGATTTCACCCCGTTCTACGATGCAGCGTGGTTCGAAATCCCGTATCCGGGTGAGTTCGGCTTCAGCTTTGAGCCGGTGCCGATAATTACGTTCATGTTTCTGTTCCTCGTTTCTGGGATGGAAACTATCGGTGATATGACTGGGATTACCTCGGCTGAAGGACGAAACCCAACCGACGAAGAGTTCCGTGGCGGGATCTGGGCCGACGGATTCATGAGCGGTCTCGGCGCGATTTTTGGATCGTTCCCGCAGACCTCCTTCTCCCAAAACGTTGGCATCATCAACTTCACCGGCGTGATGAGCCGTCACGTCGTCGCAATCGGTGGGTTCGTGCTCATCGCTCTTGGAGTGATCCCAAAGTTCGGCGCGATTATCACCACAATTCCTGACGCGGTCTTCGGTGGTGCAGTCTTGGTTATGGTTGCGATGGTCGCGGCTAGTGGCATGCGGCTGCTGTTCCTGAACATCAAGATGAACCGGCGCAACATGATCATTATCGCCACTTCACTCGGTCTCGGTTTAGGAGTGGCAACGACCCCCGATGCTCTTCAGGGACTCTCAGGCGGTGCAGAGACGTTCTTTGGCGAGCCAGTAATCATGACCGGATTGACGGCGCTACTTCTGAACACGTTCGTCCCCGGCCAGTCCAGCCCGCTTTTTGATCTCCCGGAGATAGAAGACGACCCCTCCGTTGAACCGACCGATGACTGACCGATCACTCTGTAGATACGGGCTCTGATCTCCCGTTTTTGTGCGTTGTTAAATAGCGGTAATCGGGTGAGTAAGCGGAATGTGAGTTGGGCTGTGAGCCGTTGAACCACCTGAGCTCAAACCCCGACTCGTCTCCCCCATGCTCAGAGGCAGCTATTTACTCCAGCACGTTTTTTGAACCGAACGATCCGCTGGCCTCACTCGGTTTTATTCTCCAGATCGTCCTGCGTCATGGAAAACTGCTGGAAGCCGGTCGGAATGTCTGGCTCACGCAACACTTTTGAGTCCCCTTCGAGATCGTCCCGGACACCGATCCACGTCTTGTTTTTGCTCTCGAAGCTAACCGATTCGAGCTGTGGGAACCGTTCGAGCACCCGCAAACCGACCTGGTAGAGAAGATCCTGGATCGAGTTGACATCGTACTCGTCGAACACGGCCTGGGCGATATCCCGTACCTGCTCAGCAGGCACGTACTGCTCCGGATCCTCGCCGAGTGCATCTTCCGCATTGGCGTAACTCCAGAAGATATCCAATTGTATATATAGTGTTCTGTTCTCCCGTTCCGGGAGAGTCGTGTACTCATCTTGGACGAAGTCAGTAAACGAGTTATCTTTTGCTTTCATCAGTTCGATACCTGTGACCCCGCTTGAGTGATCTTCGATAGCGGGTCCATCATCGCCGGTATCGATATAGAGTTCTCCGTATCCTGACTCGTTGTCCGAGACAGTAAATACAAGCTCGCTCGCGTCAGGTCCGTCTTCAGTCGGCACCGAGCACTCTTCGAACGGAATTTCTGTGGCTGACACCTCTACTGCCTCCATCTGATCGTACTTCTGTATGAGTTCGGTGCCAACGTATTTGAGGAACCCTTCGAGTGTCGCGCCGTCGTATTCGCCCATGTGATCATGAACGAAATTTTTCATCGAATCGGTCGCAACAACCATACTGTTATCACCTTCACTAAACGAGGGAAGGAAGTCCTCACCCTCAACCTGAACGCGGACCTCCATCCCGAATAGCGTGTTCGGTCGTCCCTCAAAAGACGACTCCGGAATCGGCTCGATTCCTTCCAGCGGGGTCCCATACGTGCGGAGGACTCTGATTTTTTCTTTGCCATAGTTCATTATCCGACCGTCTCCGGTCTGTAGCTCTCGACTCATCTGTTAATTGCATCCCCTCTGCTGGCCGGAGTGTTCACCGTTTACTTTTTCCGACAAAATTCCGAATAACAGTTTACGAATCTCCATCGTCAGTCAAAAATCCTACCCCACTATACAAAAATCTTTACGCTCATCTGTAGCAGTGAATACCTTGTGAGTGGAGTTCGTAACTGGCTCCAAGATGGTCAGCAGAGAGAGCGTAGACGAAGTTTTTCTGCCTGACAAGGAGGATTGTCTGGAGTATCTCCGTGAGCAACGATGGCCAGATGAGGTAACGTGTCCGCACTGCGAGAGTGCGGACACGATCAAGAAAGGGACGACGAGAAAGGACGCTCAACGCTATCGCTGTCACAACTGTGACAGCATTTTCAACGATCTTACCGAGACCATATTTTCCGAGCACAAGCTTTCACTCCCGGAGATGTTTCATATCATTCGCGGAATGGAAGAGGACAAGACAGCAGAAATAACTCGGGAACTTGACCGAACATACAAGACGGTCTTGGACTTCGTCCATGAAGTCCAAGACGCTCTCAACGACGATCCAGAGTTTGATCTCACCGGGGTTTGCGAAGCTGATGAGGTCTACGTCGTGGCTGGTGAGAAAGGTCTCGATCAAGATGAACCGCGTGATCGTGGGCTCAAAAAAAGGGACGCGGAACCTTCGAGTCAGACAAACCGCCAGTCGTGACACTCGTCCGTCG
>OBKM01000327.1_pt1 | contig 23943 bp, 27 predicted proteins | sample 1519691 | NCBI WGS metagenome assembly OBKM01 (sample SAMEA37050418, study PRJEB22526) | metagenome | biome: saline pan; feature: lake; material: water | place: Egypt | collected 2015 | depth 0.5 m | reverse complement strand
GTGATAGTTGGTGTTGGTGATGAAGCGGTTTGAACCTTACCAGAATTTCAGGTTTTTCTTCACCGCTTCGCGTTTGAGTTCCTGGATATGTTCGGTTAGTGGGATGTCTTTGGGACAGACGTTTGTACAGGAGAACTGTGTCTGACACCGCCAGACACCGTGTTCCTGCTCGATTGTTTCGAGTCGCTCCTGTTTGCGGTTCTCGCCCTCGCGTTCGTCCATCGCAAACCGGTAGGCCTTGTTCAAGGCTGCTGGCCCGAGATACTGGTTGTCGCCGGCGGCAATGTTACACGATGACATACACGCCCCGCACCAGATACACCGAGTCGACATCTTGACTTTCTCGCGGTTGGCGCGCGACTGGCGTTGTTCTTCGAGTTCGCCTGCAGGCGTCTCCTCGGCATCGAAGTAGGGGTCGACTGCTTCCATCTGGTCGTAAAACGAATCCATGTCGACGACGAGGTCTTTGACGACTTCCTGGTGCGGAAGCGGCTCGATTCGGATCGGTTCGTCGAGTTCCGAGACCTGTGTTTTACAGCCGAGACGCTGTTCGCCGTTGATAAAGAATGCATCCGAGCCACAGATTGCCTGTCGACACGAGTGCCGAAAGGTCAACGACGGATCGTAGTGATCTCTCGCATACATGACGGCGTCGAGAATGGTCATTCCTTTCGTGAACGGCACGTGAAACGTGTCGAACCGTGGCTCCTGTTTGTCCTCGACCTCCGGGTCGTACCGAAAGATCTTGATTTCGCGCGAATCCTCGTCTGCTTTGGCAGCCGCGTCGGCCTCGGCCTGTCGCTGGGCCGACTCCGCGCGGCGCTCGCGTTTTTGTGCCGCCCGCTTTTGTTGCCCAGGCGATTTCGACTCCGTTTCCGGTTCGGACTCCTGTTCGGCGGTCGATTCTTCGGTTTCTTGTTGTGGTGGCTGTGTACTCATGATTAGAAGAACGTCGGGAGGCCGGCCCACGCGTTTGCGGTTCTGACTCCCTGAAACAGGAGGAGTGCGCTTGCGGCGACAAGTGTCCACTTGACTACTTGACGCTTGGTGCCTGTCAACCCTTGGTTGATCAGCGCGTTATAGACGCCGTTGACACCGTGAAACGTCGCGGTGAAGAGGAACAGAATCATCAGCGAGTAGTAGGTCCACATCTCCATGCGCGACTGACTCAGCGCGAACGTCACCTCGTCCGCGTGGTAGACGAAGTGTAACAGGAAGAAGTGAAACGCGAGCACGAATACGAGAAACGCCGCCGTGAGCCGTTGCCAGAGCCACAGTCGGCCACCTTTCGTGAACGAGGAGTAGTGTTCTGCCATCTTAGAACGCCCCCGCGATGAACGTCGGCACCGAGGCGACCGTAATCGCTCCGGTGAGCACCAACGACGCGTAGAAGCTCTTGTCCTGTGAATCCAATCCGATACCGAGATCGACTAAGAGGAGTCGAAGTCCGTTGAGGATGTGGAATACGGCGACTGCGAGCAGGCCGACTTCGAGAATCCGCACTAACAACAGGCTTTCGAGCGTCACGATCGTTGTCGTGTAGATGTCCTCGCCGGCGGCCAGCGTCGCGGGATCCTGGCTTGCTGCCGGGATCGCGGTGCTAAGCACGGCAATGTGGGTGAACAGATAACCCACAAGCACCCAGCCGGTAAACTTGTGAAAAATCCATGCCCACATCCCCGCGGAGAACTCCCGCCATCTGCCGAAGTCCTCGATAAGGCCCCGATTGTACGACTGGCTCATGTCGTCTGTGAGTCCGTCCCGGGATGGTATAGAAGTTACGTCGTTGCCGCGGTTCTCTCTCGGAACGACCCGGGCGGCCGTTTAGCATCCGCTCACACTACTGACAGTGCTCGCGGCCGACTGGTGTCGTTCGACCACCCGTCGAGTTCGACCACCGAGTTCGACGAGATGACACAGCGGATTGCCGGGATAGACGACCGGATTTTCCAATATACCGACCATTAGGCCGGTGAACGGTGCCGTAACGCGCTTGTTGTCGTTCTTGAATGGGTTTGTAATCGTACAGATTACGTCGCCCTCGTGAACGAGTGCGCCCCGGTCGTGGTGCATATCGACAATTCCACCGACGTCTGCACGTATCCACGTTTTTTGTTGATCTCCGGTGATGATTGTCCGCCACCCCGGCCAGCGAACCGTCAGTTTCCTCAACATCGCATACTCGGCGAAGACACTTTTGACCCCTGCTAGCGCCTCGTCGATAAGCTCACGCTGGAATCGGTGCGCTTCGCCCATTTCGATCGTAATGGTCGGAATCTCGTCTCTTGTTGCCTCGCCGCGGAGCGTTCCCTCCGAACCGCCGGTATCGAGGATGACGTTCGTACCGAACGCCAGTGCCAGTCGGTGAACGTCGACATCGGTCATGTCCGCGCGAACATGGAGCATGTTGGTTCGCCCGCGCGTGGAGGTGTGAAAGTCGAGCCCGAAATCGCACGGTTCGATGAAGTTGGTGTAGATTCGGTGAGCCATCCGTTTTGCGCTCGTCGATTCTTCGCGCCCCGGGAACGACCGATTGAGATCACGGTCGTAAATCGGGAGATACCGCTGCTGTGCAAGAAAGCCAGGGACGTTGAGCACCGGCAAACAGACCAGTGTCCCGGCAAGCTCGGTGAGATCCCAGTCGTGAGCGACCTCGCGAACGACCTCGATTCCATTGAGTTCGTCGCCGTGAGCCGCCGCCGAGAGAAACGCCGTCGGCCCCGGTTTCTCGCCGTTGATGATCGTTACTGGAATCCGGATCGGATCACCGAGATAGGTTTCGCTGATTCCGTACCGGATGTTTTGGGTTTCGCCCGGAGAAACCTTTCCACCATTGTAGGTGAACGCCCCGTGGTCACTCATGGCGGTCGGTTAGGCGGGCTGCATATAAATCCACCCGCGAGCGCGCCGCCCGTAGCAACCGCTGCCTGCGGCCGACGCAGCGCGTACCGACTGCAACCCGATACGCGTCAGCCGACGGTTCGGACGAGCGGTCGACTACCGAGTTGACGACGAAACCGGCTGACTGCGTTCGCTCCGTTGACCCAGTAGCTACTCCAGATGGTCGACGAATCCTGAAAACGCCAACTCCCAGGCCGCATTTTGGCTGTCGATTCGCGTCAGTCCACACAGCGGCGCGTCGACGCCCTCGGTCGAGCCAACGAGTCCGCGAACCACACCGCCAACCGTCAGCCCGTGGCCGATCATGAGAACGGTTCCCTCGTGAGCATCGGCGAGCTGTCTGGCCGCCTCGCCAGCCCGCGTTTCGGCCTCCCGGTGATCCTCGGGAAACTCGGGGATAACACACGGGTCGTGATCGAGTCGAAGCGTCTCGAACCACTCTGCGAGCGACTCGGACGGTGCTGTCTCCGGTTCGCTGTCGAACCACTCGGCGTTGCGGTGCTCGCCAAGCCCCGGTTCAAGCCGAAAGACGTGCCCGGTTTCGCGACAGATTTCATCGGCCGTCTGCACGGTTCGGAGAAATGGTGAGGCGTAGACTGCGTCGAACTCAACGTTCCGATCGGCAAAATATCGGCCACAACGCCACGCCTGCCACCGGCCGAGTTCGGTCAGATCGGGATCATGAATCCGGTCGGCGTAGGTGTGAAACGCTGGATCGACGGTATCGCGACGCTGGCCGTGTCGAACAATCCAGACGGTTTCTGTCATTGGAGCCATGACACCACGGCACACGTATAGCTGTGTCGACCGTGCGCACGGTTCACCCGGCCCGATAGACCGGCATTTCTTTGACTGCTGGTCGCCGTCTTTCGTGTATGACTGAGGCTGATTCCGTCCGTGTGGGTGTTCTCTCACTTCACAACAGCAAAGAAACGAAAGCGATTCTCAATGCCATCGAAGACCTTGGTCACGACCCTGTCTGGCTTCGCAACGAAAACACGGCGATCACGATCGCCGACAGCGAGGTGACGCTCGAACCCGATGTCGACGTTATTGCCAACCGGCTGCTGTTGTCGAACACAGAAGAACCCGCCGAGGGCCTCGGATTGGCGACGACATTCGACCGGATTCGGCCCATGTTAAACCGCCCGGACGCCGTGTTGACCTCCATCCATAAGTTTGCGACGGGAACGACGCTTGCCCACTGGAACATTCAGGTGCCCGATGCGTTGTTGGCGCTCTCGAACAGCCGACTCAACGAGGGTCGCGCGCAGTTCGGCGAGGTCGGCGTCTACAAAACGGCGATCGGAACCCATGGTGGCGGCACATGGAAAGTCGATCTCACCGAACCCGTCAACCCGAAAGTCGGCAACAGACAGGCGTTCTTGCAGGAACTCATCGACCGCGACGACGCCGAACACCGCGACCTTCGGGTGTACGTCGTCGGCGACGAGATCATCGGCTCGATGTACCGCTATGCGCCCGAAGGTGACTGGCGAACGAACGTTGCCCTCGGCGGCGCGGTCAAAAACGCGACCGACGACATGCCTGACGAGGCTGCCGAAACCGCGCTGTACGCCGCGGAGGTGCTGGATCTCGATTACGCCGGTGTTGACCTCGTTGAGGGACACGACGGCTGGTTCGTCCTCGAAGTGAACCCGACCGCTGGCTTCAAGGGACTGTACGAGGCGACCGGAAAGAGTCCCGCACCCTACATCGCCAAACTTGCCATTGAGCGTGGGGGAGGCAGCGTCGATGAGAATCGCGTTGCCGGGTTGGCGACAACGCTCGACGATTCGCGGCCGACCGCAATGCCACGGCCCGACCCACCAACGAGCGAAGAAACGCCGCTCATCGGCTACATCGAGGAAGTAGTCGTGATCGGAACGAGCGGTTCCGAACAGACCAACGCAAAATCCGATACGGGTGCGACCCGAACCAGCATCGACACGAAACTCGCCGCCGAGATCGGTGCCGGACCGATCAAAAGCATGACGACCGTCAAATCGGGCAGCCACAAAACCGCCAAGGCCCGACCCGTGGTTGATCTCGTCATCGGAATCGGTGGCAACCAACACACTGTGACGGCAAGCGTTGAGGATCGCGGCCACATGCAGTACCCGCTGTTGCTTGGACGGGACATTCTCCAACACTACCGGGTTGACGTGCGTCGTCGAGCCGACAGCGACCACGACGGCGGCAGTCGCCAATCGAGATATCTCGAAGAGGAGTAATTAACGCGCGCGAATACTGACGGCAGCGGAGGGCCAACATGCGTCAACGGGCAAGCAACTGTTGGGTTGTTGCAGTCATTATGCTATGGTATGAAGATAGAATAAAATACGTTGAGGGGTGTACAAAACGCAACGGGGTCCCACATTTCGGGAGACGGGGCCGCCTACGCCAGCCATGACAGATCAGTGCCCACACGAACTGCTGCGGACGATCAACCGTCGGCGAGCCTGCCTGCAGGCTATCGTTGCAGAGCCCCAGGAGAAACGCGAACTCGTCGAAACGGTGTCGACGCCGCGGTCGACGCTCGATGCGATCGTCAGAGAACTCGAACAGGCCGAACTCGTCGAATACCGTGATGGTGTCTGGCGAGCGACGGTCACAGGCCGGTCGGCCGCTGAACTGTACGCCGAGTGTATGGAGTCGCTCGAGTCGATCCATACGGCTGGAACGCTCCTCTCATCGCTCGACGACCCGCCGTCGATTCCACCAGCCGTTCTTGACGGCGCCGAAACGTTTGAATCAACCGACCCCGTTCCCGACGCCGTTATCGTGGAGTTTCTCGATCGGATTGCCGAGGCCAATCACGTCCGCGGAGTCGCCCCGCGCGCGCTCTCGGGATACACCGATCGGGTTTTTTTGCGGGCGATTGAGGCGGATTCGACGCTCGAATTCGTGCTTGCCGAACGCGTGCTTTCGCAACTCTCATCGCTCGATCCGAAGACGGTTACCGATCGTCTCGACCACGAGGCACTGACGGTGTACACTGCGCCCGTGTCGATCGAGTTCGGCTTCTGGATTGCTGGCGTTCCCGAGCATCTCGGAATGATTGTCTACGCGGATCGTGGAATCGAGGGAATCCTGATCAATGACTCGGCGGACGCCGTTGAGTGGGGCGAAAATCGCTACGAGTCGATCCGCCAACAGGCCTCGCCGGTCAGTCCACAGCGAGTCAGAACGAACCAGTTGTAACAAGTGTCTTACCGGCCCGACTGTTACTCGGCGCGGCACACACTGGAGGCGTTCGTGGTCGACAAGAAGGCCACATGAACGGACTATTTATGCCCGATAAAAACCAGATTCAAACCGACGGTGTTCGACGCGAACGACGAGTACCATCACCGGACTGTCGCTGCATTTTCGTGTGTGGTTGTTCCGCACTCTCGCCATGATTGATGAGGTTTATATATTCGCGTTCCATCGGTTGAGATGCGGATGCTCGATTGGTGTAGTCCGGCCAATCATCTTGGCCTTTCGAGCCGAGGACCAGGGTTCAAATCCCTGATCGAGCATTGCAGTGAGCCTCACGCTGTGAGGCGAACGAAACGCGCAGAAAGAGATTTGAAGCAGCGAGCGACCGTAAGGGAGCGAGTGAGGTTCAAATCCCTGATCGAGCATTCCATCCTACTGCAGTCTTGCGATTTTTGGCCACGAAATCAGAGCTGATAGCCAATGATTCAGGCCAATTACATTCGACGGATCCGGTCATCCCGACGCAGTACAGCGATTAGCAGTTTTGCCGTACCAAGTCGATTCAACGGACTCCGCTTTTGACACACGTCCGGCAATGGGGGCAGAAATGATTGACGAACTGAAAGACTTCCCGGTGATTACCGATACATCGAAAGAATATCTCAATCCACGCCAACTGCTCGATTACCGCAGTGAGCGTGAAAATTGCCTCACCTGGCTGCTCACATTCGGAAAGCGACCTGACGAAGCCGTGGGTTACTCGACAGGGACGATCAAACCAACAGCGTATCGGATGGATCGATTTTACCGATACGTATGGGAGACAGAAGATGGATACACAGCCAACATTACCCATGACCACGCCGATTCCTGGATGAACCACCCCGCACGGCAACAATCGAGTTCGACCGGCACTGTCTAGTTAGTGACCACCTCAACTGGCGTTCGATCACCTAGCGATTGGTGCGGTCGCTGGCGGTTATACTAATGTGCGAATTGTAAACCAGCAAAAAATACTGAACAATGCATGGAACGAGCAGGCAAACAGCGGGGTCAGACGGCACAACAGTTAGTTTCCGGAGGCCTAACAGTTGTGTATGACCAATGACGAGGTTCCGACAACGCCTGCCGAGGCAGTCACCGCCCTTGCCAATCATCTGACTGCAACCGCCGACCGGCCCGTCCCGCCGGCGACCAACCGCTGGCTCGGTGAGGCCGAAGCCGTTTCCCGGGATGCAGCAACCGAGGGGCTCGACGCCGACATCCGCGAAAAACGGGTCAGACAGGTCGCCGAACTTCTCGAATCGGCCGGCGAAACCGGTGACACCGTCGCTGACGACCATCTCGCGGCCGCCCGCGCGTGTTGCGAGGTCATCCTCCAGGACGACGAGAAGGAATGAAACACATTCTCACTTCGAGAGCGACACGGAGAAATGAAATACATACTCAAATCGGGCCTCAACTTTTGAATCCAAACTCTCGACGAAAGCTACAGGTGAGTGCGCCGACTGGGGGCCGATATGCGTGATCTCGACGACACCGACCGGACGATTATTCAGTTGTTGCTCGAAAACGCTCGGCGTCCCTACAGCGACATCGCCGACCACGTCGAACTGTCTGCTCCCGCCGTTGCCGACCGGATTCAGCGACTCGAATCGCTCGGCGTTATCCGGTCGTTTACACTAGATCTCGATACGACGACGCTCCGTGGCGGAACCGAAGTACTCGTCGACCTCGCGGTTCGCCCCGGCGAGACCGATGGCGTTGTCGACGCAATCGACGAACGCGAACGGGTTGAACACCGCTACGTCACGGCCGATGCACACGTCGTTGTCCATGCAACGCTTGGAGCCGACGGCATTGATGACTTGCTTTCGACGGTCGACATCGACGCCCTCCGCGAAATCGACGTTCGCCTGCTGTCGGAGGCGACCTGGACGCCGCAGATCGCCGACGCCGCTCTCGCCATTGACTGCGACGAGTGTGGTAATCCGGTCACAAGCGACGGAGAGACCACCGTTATCGACGACACCGAGTACCACTTCTGCTGTGGATCCTGTCTCGGCAACTTCGAGGCGCGATTCGACCGGCTCAGCGAGGGTGCGTAGTGCTTTTGAAACGAATATAGAAGGCTGATATCGCTTTTGATTCGAAACCACAATTCGAATGAACAGGGAACCCGTATCAACGTGTATGAGCAGCACAACACGGCTCGAAATAGAGGGGCTCTCATGTGCCTCGTGTGTCGGCTCCGTTGAGGAGGCAGTATCGAACCTCAATGGCGTTAGCGAGGTGCGTGCCAACTTCGCAGCCGACGAGGGATCGGTGACGTACGATCCCGCTGTGGTCGAACTCGCCGCAATCTACGAGGCGATCGAATCGGCGGGCTATACGCCCGTCAGTGCGTCGCGGTCGATCGGGGTCGGCGGGATGTCGTGTTCGACATGTTCGGCCGCCGTGAAGAATGCCGTCGAAGGAGTTCCGGGCGTGATCGAGGCGGGCGTCAACTTCGCGGCCGACGAGGCGACTGTCACGTACAACCCGGTCGATACCGACGTTGACGCGATCTACGACGCAATCGAATCAGCGGGCTACGAACCGATTCGGCCGACACGCGGAGCGAACGCCGGCAGAGCCAGCGGATTCGACGAAGCGGAGCGAGACAACGGGACTGATGAACGCAGCGACGTCGACAGCGCCGATGCCGACAGCGTTGACAGCGCCCGCGACTCGGTCGCCCAGCGCGAGATGAAAAAACAGTGGCGGCTCGTCATCCTCGGCGGCGTGCTGACCGTGCCGTTCGCGCTCGTGATGGCCGAAATGTTCGGCCTGGTATCGCTGCCCGAGAGTGTCGGTGGCTTCGGTTTGGGCTGGATCGAGTTCGTTCTCGCAACCCTCCTGATGGCGACGCTCGGCAAGGAGTTCATCGTCGGCGCGTATCGGGCGGCCAGAAACAACCGACAGGCCAACATGGACACGCTCGTCGCCATGGGTACCTCGGTCGGCTATCTCTACAGTACGGTTGTGCTGCTTGGCCTGCTCTCAGTCGACAGCGGCCTCTACTTCGAAGCTGTCGCGTTCATCCTCTGGTTTATTACGCTCGGCAACTGGCTCGAAGCCCGTTCGAAAGCCCAAGCCAGCGACGCGCTTCGATCGCTGCTCGAACTCGAAGCCGAGGAGGCGACCGTCATCCGCAAGAACGACGACGGCACCGAAACCGAGCGCACGGTTCCGCTGGATGAGGTCGTCGTTGGCGACGTCATGAAGATCCGTCCCGGTGAGCGGATTCCGACCGATGGCGTCGTCGTCGATGGCGAAAGTGCGGTCGACGAGTCGATGGTGACCGGCGAGAGCGTTCCCGTGGAAAAACAGGCCGGCGACGAGGTCATCGGCTCGACAATCAACGAAAACGGCGTGCTCCGCGTCGAGGCAATGCGCGTTGGCAAAGAAACGGCGATCCAACAGATCGTCGAGCGGGTCAAACAGGCCCAGGCCCGCCAGCCCGATATCCAGCGGCTCGTCGACCGCGTGAGCGGGATTTTCGTGCCGGCAGTCATCGCCAACGCCCTGCTGTGGGCGACGCTCTGGTATCTGTTTCCAACTCAGCTTGCGGGCTTTGTCGAGGCGCTTCCGCTGTGGTCGCCCGTCGGCGGCGGCCCCGTTGTCGGCGGCGTGCCCGTTCTCGAATTTTCGATGATCGTCACCGCCAGCGCGCTGCTCATTGCGTGTCCCTGCGCGCTCGGGTTGGCGACGCCCGCCGCCACGATGGTCGGTTCGACGATTTCGGCGACCAACGGCGTGCTGTTCAAGGGTGCGGACATCCTCGAAAAGGCCCGCGGCATCGATTCCGTCGTTTTCGACAAAACGGGGACGCTGACCCACGGCGAGATGGAACTCACCGATGTGATTGTGCTCGACGAAGTCACCGACGGCGGCGTTGCCGAAACGGCCACCGAGCCACCGGCCGACGAGCCAGCAGTCGACGAAACCTTCGTACTGGCGGCCGCCGCAAGCGCTGAATCGGGCTCCGAACATCCACTCGCCCGTGCCATCGTTTCGGCCGCACGCGACCGCGGAATCGACCCCGCCGAGCCGACCGCCTTCGAGAACGTCCCCGGCCACGGCATCCGCGCCGAAACCGCGTTCGGCGAGACGCTCGTCGGCAACCGGAAACTCATGCGCGAAAACGGGATTGACCCCGCGCGGGCCGCCGATACCATGGAGCGCCTCGAACGCGCGGGCAAAACCGCGATGCTTGTCGCCGTCGACGGCCGACTCGTCGGCGTCGTCGCCAACGCGGATACGGTTCGTGAGAGCGCAAAAGAGACGATCGCTGCGCTCGACGCGCGAGGACTCTCGGTCGTGATGTTGACCGGCGACAACGAGCGGACGGCCCGCGCGGTTGCCGACGAGGTCGGCATCGACCCGGACAGCGTGCGCGCCGAGGTGTTGCCCGAGGACAAAGCCGACGTTGTCGACGACCTGCAAGCCGATGGCAGCCGGGTGATGATGGTCGGCGACGGCGTCAACGACGCGCCCGCGCTGACGGCCGCACACGTCGGCGTCGCCATCGGCTCGGGAACTGACGTGGCCATCGAGAGCGCAGATGTAACACTCATGCGCGACAATCCCGCGGACGTGCTGAAAATCATCCGCCTCTCGGAGGCGACGATTTCGAAGGTTCGACAGAACCTGTTTTGGGCGTTTGCCTACAACGCGACACTGATTCCAATCGCCTCGCTCGGCCTGCTCAACCCGGCACTCGCTGGGTTGGCAATGGCCGGATCGAGCGTGAGCGTGATGACCAACAGCCTCCTGTTCCGCGGGTATGATCCACACGAGGACTACCACCTGCTCGTGACACGGCCGTTCCGGTGACTCGGTCGTGCTGGCACCTTTCGCGGCCGTGTCGTCGCAAGCATCGCTGGCTCCCTACCTGTGATTTCGTTTCGTTTTGTCGGCGTCGCGGTCGACGCTGCCCGAACGGTTTTGAACGAAAAATATCCAAGCCGGAGGAGGGATTTGAACCCTCGACCTAATCCTTACGAAGGATTCGCTCTGCCAGCTGAGCTACCCCGGCACGCGACAGTCTATAATACCGCGATGGGCGAAATAAGGGTTGCGAAAGGTGGCGTGAACGCTACGAGTCACCCAGCGGATCGGTTATGATGACTTCGTTGTTCTCGACAGTAACATTGATCAGGGTTTTTACGTTGTAGTCGGTGTCGTCGAGTTCGTTCTCGCCGGCTTTCTTGATCACGGCGACGACATCGACGACCTCGGCACCGACCTCGTCGGTGAGCGCATCGAGAATCGCTTTCATCGTGCCGCCAGTCGAGAGCACGTCGTCGAGAACGAGGACGCGGTCGCCCGTTTCAACGTCATTAATGTACATCTCTGACTCGGAGTAGCCCGTTTCCTGAAACAGAGGTACCTCGCCCTCAAGGCCATACGAGCGCTTGCGGATAATGACGAGCGGGATGTCAGTCATCAACGAAACGGCCGTCGAGATGTGAATACCCATCGCGGCAGGCGTGACGATTTTGTCGACGTTCTCCAGTTCAGCCTTACGGATGATTCGAATGACGATTTCGCGGAGCAGTTCGGGCTCCAACATCGGAACCCCGTCGCTGACCGGATGGACGAAGTACTGATACTCGCCTTTGTGAATAATTGGTGCGTCGAGAAGCGACTGCCGCAACAAGTCCATATGCGATGTTCTTCAGGTATGAAGTAAAGATGACGGTCGCCGCTCGTCACCGTCGTTACTCCACGCGGACGAGGGGCCGCACCGAAGCTATTAAACACCGCTCAGTCGAAGCGGGGGTATGCAGCAGCTCATCGTCAACGGGGATCCCGGTATCCGCAAGGACGCCATCATTAACTACGATGGGAAAGAGCAGATCTGTTTCTCGATCCACCGACAGGGTGACTGGCACGGCCCCGACGAGGTTCAACTCTGGTGTACGATCGGCACTGAAGACGAGCGCGAAACCTACGAGAAACGGCAGTACGTTCCCCACTGGCTCGACATAGACACCATCGATGCCGACTCACTCGACGTGGTCAAAGCTCGTGGCGACCTTTCGGTCTGAGTCGCTTTTTCGATTCGAGCACTCGACTGCGGCGGTTCCTCACGAGCGAGTTGACGATTGTCCGTTATCGCCACCAACACTGACCGAGATGCAGCAGTCGCCACCAGCGCAGCGGTGGGCAGTACATTCGCCTCTAATGATCATTACAGCAACGCGGCCAGTCCGATCCACAGAAACACGAAGCCGAACCCCGCCAGCACGACGGCGCTCGCGGCGGCCACAGCCGGCGCAAAGGTGTCGATTCGGCGGCCCATCGCGACCAACCCGGCGGGATAAACGACGATCCAGAGTCCGATTCCCGCAAAAAAGCCGGCCAGCAACAACGGACTCCCCGTTTCGACGACAACGTCAGCAAAAAACGGTGCCAGCGGCCACGGCGCGTGGTCGGCGACCGCGAGCGTTCCCGGTGTGACGAGGCCGACACCAACGGTTAGCCAGAACGCGATTTGGTAGGGGTTCGAAAGTGAGAGTGAGAACGCCTTCTGAAAGCCCGTTCCAACGGCCGAGACGTCGTCGTCGACAAAGCCACTCGCGGCGGTCGCGTTTCGTCCGGCATCGACTGCGAACACGAGCATCAACACGCCACCGGCCAGAAACAGCACCTCCTGTATCGCGGGATGTCGTTGGATGACGGTCGCCACGCCGCCAAGCGTCAAAAGCAAAAACAGACCGTCAGCAGTCAACGCACCGACCCCGGCGCGAAAACCGGCGGCCCAGCCGCGAAGCACGCTCTCTTCGGCAATAATTGCATTCATTGGTCCCGGCGGGGCGGCAAGTGCGAGGCCGAAGAGTGCGCCGATGACCGGTGTTGCAAGCGTGGAGAACACACCTTGTGTTAGGCCGAAACTGCGAAAACTTCGTCGTTCCGGAACCAGCGTCTGCGACCACGCTGCACTCCGGCCAGTGACTCCCGTCGAAGCGTCCACCCATGTTGATGGGATTCGCGCTCAATTCCTCATGCGACCCGTTCCCTTTCGAACGTTGAAGGGCTTCCGTTCGCAAATAACGGGCATGATGGGATTCGAACCCACGATCGAGCAGTTAGGAACCGCTCGCCCTGTCCACTAGGCCACATGCCCACAGAAAACAGACAGTCCGCGCCGCCGTAGGCCCACGTGGAGCGTCAGTTGTTCTTTTCAGTCGCTTTGTCCGTCTCGGCTTCCTCGTCGAACACGGACTCCTCCTCATCAAACACCGAGTCGGATTCCGGTTCCTCTTTTGAGTTTCCCGAATCCGGATCGCTTATGTCTTTGAGTTCGTCTTCGATGTCTTCACGACCTTTTTTGAACTCGCCCATTGCTTGACCGGTCGAGCGTGCGAGTTTGGGAATCTTGTTCGCGCCGAACAACAACACGAGCACGAGCAGGATGACGAGCACTTCTGGGCCGACGGGGCCGAATAGTGGAATCGGACTAACCATGTCTACGCACAGATAACCCAGTGGCAATTATAGGCTTTTTGCTCCAAGCGTTCGCCGGATCCGCTCGATTCAGGTGCCTAATAGCGCCTACCATGATTGGAATTCGCCCGGATTAGTCGCTCGTAGCCTCTGAAACGACCCGAGGTGACCGGTGAGACAACCACAATCTTCAACGCCTCCGTCGCAAAACGGGTTGTATGGTCGATATCGGCGACACAGCCCCGACATTTACCGCTCCGCTCGTTGGCGACGAAACCGAACCGTTCAGTCTCTCGAACGCACTCGGAACCGACCCTCTTGTTCTCGCGTTCTTTCCGGCAGCGTTCTCGACGACCTGTACCGCCGAGCTCTGTACGTTCCGCGATGAAATTAGTCGGTTTGGAGAGCTTGGCGCATCGGTATTCGGAATCAGCACGGATCTTCCGTACGCGTTGGCCCGGTTTCGTGACGAGAACGACCTGCCGTTCGGCCTGATTAGCGACAACGACGGTGCCATCATCGCCGCCTACGACGTTGTCGACAACTGGGAGCATATTGCGTTGCCGGCAGTTGCCCAACGAGCGGTTTTCGTCATCGACACCGAGGGTCAGATCGGCTACGCGTGGCGGGCGAACAATCCGAGTCACGAACCCGAGTACGACGCGGTCGCAGAGGCGGTCTCTCGCCTCTGGTAAGATCTGATTTCGACGAATCCTCCATTGTCGCAGTACGGTGTCTCGCCCACGAAGCGAGCGTTTTTGCGGCGGCCAGCAGTACTGTCATCAATGACGAACGCTGACACCGACGACACACACATCCAGTACGACCCGGACGCAGATCACGCTTTCGCCGACGAGAAACTTAACGAACTCCTTCCCACACTCCTGTCGGAACCCGAAATCACGGCCTATCTCCGGGCACAAAACATCAATCCAGTCGGCCGGCTTCGGTACAGTGATCACGGGACGAAACACGTGAAAATCGTCCGCCACTACGCGCTTCGGCTCTACGAACTGCTCAAAGATGCGGAAGTCGAGTTCAACGGTGCGGCCGACCAGGGACTCGACGAGGCGTTCGAACCGGTGATTCTCGTGTTGGCCGCCACGCTCCACGATATCGGTCACGTTGTTCACCGAACCGATCATTCGTACTATTCGGTTCCGCTGGCTGCTGATCTGTTGGATCGGCTGCTTTTCGATCTGTACGACACCGAAACCGCAGTCAAAATCAAAAGTGAAGTGCTCCATGCTATCTTGTGCCACCACACCGAGGAGACGCCGTTGACCGTAGAGGCGGGAGTGATTCGGGTTGCCGACGGACTTGATATGGAACGCGGGCGCTCGCGAGTCCCGTATGAAGAGGGTGGGCGTGGAATCAACACGGTGTCGAGCCAGGCAATTGAAACGGTTCGCATCGTCGCTGGTGACGCAGTACCGGTGTTGATCGAAATCGAGATGAACAACGCCGCAGGCGTCTACCAAGTTGATACGCTGTTAAAGTCAAAGCTCACTGACTCCCTGCTTGAAGACGAGGTTCGAATCGTGGCGATCAACACGAAAGAAACCGATCGGCTTGTCGAGCGAATCGAACTCTGAGACGGGTCGCGTGAAGTACACCGCGCACGGTGGCGCGGGGCGTCCGTGTTTAACGCCAACTGAAACCGGTAGCGACACGGCCCATACACTGACGGCTCAGTCGTCGGCCGCAAACGATGGTTTTTTGTCGATAACGGGGCGCTCGACCGCACGATCGGTCGTTTCGCCGTCGATATCGAACGGATACTCGCCGGTGACGCAGCCCAGACACAGATCGTGACGTTCGCTGTCGAGACTCTCGGCGATGGCGTCGATCGAGAGATACGCGAGGCTGTCTGCACCGATCTCTTGGCGGATTTCGTCGACTGATCTGTCCGACGCAATGAGTTCGTCGCGCGTCGCCATGTTAATTCCCATGTAGCAGGGGGCCACAATCGGCGGCGAGCCGACGCGCATGTGCACCTCCTCGGCACCGGCGTCTTTCAACAGCGCGACAAGTTGGTTCGAGGTGGTTCCGCGGACAATTGAATCGTCAATGATGGTGACGGTTTTGCCCGCAATCGTACTCTTGATTGGGTTGAGTTTGAGCCGAACGGCGCGTTCTCGTTCGTCCTGGGTCGGCATGATGAACGTTCGGCCGACGTACCGATTTTTCATCAGGCCTTCAGCGAACTCTACGCCGCCGTCGTCCTCGGCGCGAGGCTCGCCGTCGGCCGTCGTCTCGGTTGCCGCGTCCGCATAGCCCGAAGCGAACGCCCGTCCCGAGTCGGGAACCGGCAACACCACGTCGGTCTCGATGCCGCTTTCGGCCCAAAGCTTCCGACCGAGCGCCCGGCGAACATCGTAGACGAGGCTCTCGTCGATGATCGAATCGGGCCGCGCAAAGTAGACGTGTTCAAAAAAGCAGTGCGCCGTGGCATCCTTCGAGATGAGTTGATACGAGTCGTAGCCCGAGCCGTCGTCGTTGAGCACGACGAGTTCACCGGGGTGAACGTCGCGAATACGTTCGCCGCCGAGCGTGTCGATGACGACTGACTCGGAGGCCAGTACGTAGCCGTCATCGAGTTTGCCGAGACACAGCGGTCGATTCCCTTGTGGATCGCGAACGCCGAGCACGACGTCGTCGTGCATGATCGTCAGCGAGTACGAGCCATGAATGCGCTCCATGGTGTGTTTGACCGCGCGAATCAGATCCTCATCGAGCAGGTTGCGCGCGATGTCGTGGGCAATGACCTCCGTGTCGCCGTCGGAGGTAAATGCGTGGCCGAGATTCGCCAGTTCGTCGCGGATTTCGGTGGCGTTAACGAGGTTGCCGTTGTGCGAGAGTCCAAGCGAGCCGGATTTGAACGAGACAGAAAACGGTTGCGCACAGCAGGCGTTGATGCTGCCCTCGGTCGGGTACCGCACGTGGCCGATACCGGTCGAGCCGTTGAGCGATTCGAGGTCGGCCGCGGTGAACGCGTCGCCGACGAGCCCCATTTCGACGTGGCTGTGCTGCTGGAAGCCGTCGTGCGTGACGATTCCTGCGGACTCCTGGCCGCGGTGTTGGAGCGCGTACAACGAGTAGTACAACGGCCGTGCAACGGGGCGGTCGGCCAATGCGATGCCGACGACCCCGCATTTTTCGGTCGGTTCATCGGCCAGCTGGCGGGAAGGCTCCCGGCCGGATTCCATAAACGTGGTTACGTCAGCCAGCGGCTAAAAACCCCGTGTTTGTGTCGTCTGCGGCGTGTAGATTGACCAATGTATGCACACATATGGATATATTCGAGCAAAGACCGTTGTGCTCCGCCGGAGCAACACACGAATTACGGACGGAGTTCGGTGGCCACGACACGAAGCACGCACAACAGTACTGACAAGTCGACTGAAACGGTGATCCTCGGTACGTAATTATTTATTCATCGCTGTTGTTTCTGCGGGCACGATGTCATACCGAATTCTCTGTGTGGACGGCGACCCCGAGGCACGCGAAACAACCGTCGGGAGCCTCCGAACCGAGTTGGCCGACATCGAACCGGTCATCGAAACGGCTGGCTCGGTCGCGAAGGCCCGATCAGCGTTGACTTCCAACACCGATGTCGTCATCACGGAGTATTCGCTCACCGACGGCACCGGAGCCGATGTCATCACCGCGGCGACAGAGACGGCCCCCGACACCGGCTGTATTCTCTACACCTCTGTCGACCCAGAAACGATCGATAGCGACGCGTTTCGTGAATCGATAACCGAGTACGTCGGCAAAGGGTCGGTGTTCGCGGTCGAACGCCTTTCCCGGCTGGTTCGAACCACGATAGAGACGGGCGCACAGCGGTCGTATCCAGTGCCCGAAAGCGAGGGGTCGCGACTGGCCGCCCTGCGGTCGTACAATCTCGACAGCGACGAGTTGCGTTCTTCGCTCGACCGAATAACGAGCCTTGCAGCCACGCATTTCGAGGTCGACATCGCCTCGATCAACATCATCGACGAACACAGCCAGGAGTTTTTAGCCTGCTATGGCGACGCGCGCGACTGGGAAACGATGGATCGCGAGAATTCGATCTGTACATTCACCATTCTCGAAGACGGCCACGTCATGGCCGTCGAAGACGTGCGCGAAGACCCCCGATTCGCCTCGCGAAGCAACGATCTGATCGACGTGGGAATCCGGTCGTATCTCGGGGCAAACCTCGTGACCCCCTCGGGGCTCGTCATCGGTTCGCTTTGTGTGTACGACGACTCGAAACGAATGTTTTCGGCGGCGGACAAGGCGTACCTCCGGGAGTTGGCAGATCTTGCGATGGAGCAGATCATTCTCCACGCCAGACTCGACTCGAAAATCGTCGTCGACGGAGGTGAACAATGAGCAACGACGACTATTCGTTTGCCGAGGGCGTTCCGCTCCGTCCAATCGCGCCGGGAACAACGGTTCTCGTGACCGGCCCGCCGTTTAGCCAGGCACAGCACCTCGCGCGGTCGATGGCGGTTTCTGGAACCGACCGCGACGAGGGTGCGCTGTTCATTTCGACAACGATGACAAGCAAGCGGCTGCGTGAGGCCTGCACGAAGGTGTATCCGAACCTCGAGACCGATCAGATGGCCGTGGTCGACTGCACGGGCCAAGAAATCGGGCAATCCGACGGCGAGCTAACCGTCAAATACGTCTCGACGCAAAACGATCTCACGGGGATCGGCATGCGATTTTCCGCGCTGTATGAGTCGTTGTATGCGAACGCTTCCGAGGGGCGGGTTCGAACGGCTCTAATCAGCCTTTCGTCGATGTCGATGTACGTCGAACTTCGCACGTTGTTCCAGTTTACCCACACGCTGTCGGCACGCATCGACAGCGCCGGCGGCCTCGGCGTGTTCACGCTCGATCCAGAGAGCCACGAAATCCAGACAGTCAACACGCTGAGTCAGGTCGCAGACGGCCGAATCGAGGTTCGCGAAAGCGACGACGCTGATGGCGAACTCCGCGTGGCTGGCCTGTCAGACCAGCCTCGCGAGTGGACGCCGTTCGTTCTCGGCGAGTAACGACAATAAACGCGGGCTGACGGCTGAACAGGTGGCTTCACAGCAATCGAACGCGATCGACACCACCGACAGAAATCGAGAACGAGACGGATTATTCGCCGGCTTTCGACTGCCACTCGTAGCTGCGGCGTTTGGCCGATTTGCCGAAGCCACACGAGGAGCAGACCTTTTTGCGGACGTGGTAGGACTTCTCGCCACAGCGGCGGCATTTGACGTGCGTTGTTTTGTTCTTTTTGCCCTGCGTGGGCGTTCCAGATCCGGTCATACAGTTATCGAGACGACGTTATCGCCGCGTATAATGGTTGTGTCTTCGATCGACTCAACGGCCAACTCGTCCGCGTCGTCGGGGGTCGATTCGGCGTCGAGGACGATGTTCATGTGTTGGTCGTACCCCGCGAGAAGACCGGTGACGGCGGTTCCGTCCTTCAGCGAGACGGTCACCGGTTCGTCCAAAGAATCCTCGAGCACGTCGAGAGGTCGTCCACTCATACCATCACCGCGTCGGGTTCGGCTATTAAACGTACCGGAACCCAGGCTTTCGACGGGTTCGGCTGGCGGTGTTACCGCCACTGCACATCCGAGAGGGTTCGCTGGACGGCCTCCTCGCCGACCGCTGCCGCCAACGATTCGAAACCGGCCCGCTCGGCGCGGTCGGTCGCGTTGGCAACGAGCCGAGAGACAATGAACTCCGGGGTCGATTTGCCAACCGTCCCGAAGCGCGGCTGATAGTCGACGCGCAGGTCGAGGTCGGGGGTCAATCCCTCGGCGAAAATACCGTCAATCCGGGCGGTGTCGGGCAGCGGACTCAGGTCGTCGGCGAGGTGGGTCACGTAGACGCCGAGCGCCGAGCGTTCGACCGTGAGCGAGACGAGCCCGTTGAGCAGGTCGGCCGCGCGGCCCGGTTCGGTGATCGCCTCGAACTCGTCGACGAGCATCAGCGTTCGTCCACCGGTCGACAGCGGCGGGACGATCGACTTGAGCGTCGATTCGAGCACACCCGCGTTGAACGAGGCGTGACGGCGATGAAAGACAATGGTGTCGAACAAGCCGACTTCGCTCCGTTCGGCGGGCACCGGCAGCCCCATCGCCGTCAGCAACGCCACCTGGCTCAGCGTTTCGAGCAGCGTCGTTTTGCCGCCCGAGTTCGCGCCCGTCAGAACCGTGACGCGGTCGCCAGATGGCGGCGAGAGCGCCCGCTCGGTATCGGTCAACCCGTGGGTGCCGACGCCGTAGGTGATCGGCTGAATGTCGCCGTCGAGAAAGAGGTTCCGTGCGCCGACGACCGCAAGCCCGTCGTCGACGAGTGTCGGCCGCTGGAGATCGTGCGCGGCGGCAAACCGTCCCAGCGAGAGCAGCAGGGCGATCTCGCTCACAGCGTCGACGGCTCTCGAAACGTCGTCCGCGGCGGCCTCGATTCGGTCGCGCCGGTCGTCGAGTACCGTTTCGTTTCGTTCGTTGACCGCGCGGTCGAGGTTCGAAACGAGTGCTCGAAGCGTGGTTCCAACGAAATCAGCGGCGTCGACCGCCTCGTCGGGCGCGGCCTCGCGAACGGTCGCGTACTCGACGCCCGTTTCGGCGGCGATGTGATCGATGACATCGCGCTGGAACTCATCCATGTCGCGAGCGCCCGCCGAGCGAACCGACTCGATGATGTCGAACGCGCCGGCTTCGAGCGTGCGTACCCCCTCGCGCTGCTCACGCAAGCGGTCGAGTTCTGCGTCGGTTCCCTCGGCGACGACCGGGCCGTCGCTCGTCTCGCGAACGGTGCCAAGCACGCCGGCGGCTTCGGTAAGCGCAGCCGTGTCGATGTCGCTGAGCGGGTCGACTGTCGGCCCCGACAGGTCGAGGTCGTCGAGGGCAAGCGCCGCGTCGACGGCGGCGCGGTCGGTGCTACCGGCATCGTCGTAGGCCGAAAACAGCTCGATGACCCGCTCGCGGTCGGCCTCGCGCAGGTCTTGCCATGTGCGCTTGGCGGCGAGCACGTCATCAAGGCGGTCGCCGATGGCCGCACGGTCTGTCAGCGGCGTCATCACGCGGATTCGGTCGGCGGCGTGAGCCGAGACCGCATAGCTGCTGGCGAGCGTCAGCAGGTCGTCGTACACGCTCCGGCTGTCGCTCGTTCCAAGCACGCCGATCCCGGCCTTGCCGTTGGCTCGTCGGAGGATTCTGACGACCCGGCCGCGTTGGAGGCCCGCGTCAGTGAGCGTGCGGATGTCGGCCGATTCGATGGCCGAAATGGCGGCCTGTTCGCCGATCGAGTCGCCCAGCACCGCCGCGGTTTTCGGGCCGACGCCCCAGTACTCCTCGAGTCGCATACCGGTGGCTCTGTCGCCATCGGCTTAGCGCTTGTCCTCGGTCGGGTTGTAACTGAAAATAGCCCGTTTAATCGGCCGGCTGTGTCGCCGCCGTTCGCGCGCGAACCTCGCGGAGATAGCCCTGGAGATACGCGCCGACGAACATGCCGGCGACGCCGTACAGAATCACGATGTTCCCGATGCCGAGACTGGCGTACGCCGCACCCGGACAGATCCCTGACAACCCCCAGCCGATGCCGAAGATGCTGCCGCCGACCATCACGTCTTTGTCCATCGATTTGAGTCGTCGTGTGTAGCGTCGTCCCGACAGCGGGGCCGACCGCCCCGACGCGCTGGCGACGAAGAAAATGCCGCTCACGACCGCGGCGGCCCCGCCCATGACGAAGATGAGACCGAAATCGGTGAACTGCAAAAACGAGAGGACGATTTCCGGGCGCGCCATCTGGCTGAGCGCGAGCCCAACTCCGAAAATGAAGCCGCCGAGGAACACCAGCGGGAGAAACCACGGGCTCTGGTCGTGGTCTTCGGGGGCTTTTGTCGACGTGGCTGTCGGGGTCGATGCCGTGTTGCTGTCGGCTGTCGAGGTGCTCATGGCGTCACCCCCAGCGCCATCACGAGCTGTGCAACGCCGATGGCGACGAGCATGAAGATGGCGACGTTGAATATCGAGGTTTTCGAGCCCGAACCGACGCCACAGACGCCGTGGCCCGAGGTACAGCCCTTGCCGAGGCGCGTCCCGATGCCGATCAGAATGCCGCCGACGAACAGCCGGCTCGGCTGCACTTCGGTCGTCCAGCCGAAGTCGCCAAGCGCGATCGAGTACGCCGCCGCACCGGCGATAATGCCAGCGGTGAAGACGACTCGCCAGTCGCGCGAGGCGATGAACTTCGGTTGCTGAAAGCGCGCGAGCTTCGAGCCGTACGAGAGCGTCGATTCGAGAAACGTGCTTGCGCCGGCGTGAATCCCCGTACCGAGGTAGATCACGGCGGTGCCGACCCCGATCAGGATGCCACCGAGCAGGTAGTGGCTGATCCCGTTGGGAAACAGCGTCTCGATGAGCAGGACGGTTGAAAGTGTCATTACCGGATAGTAGGGGCCTTGTACGGTGAAAACGTTGTCTCTCCCGTGTTCGTTGCCGCTACCGCCGACAGTCGAACAGGAGCCACCGCCAACGAGGCGTTGCGATGTGGGCGTCGAGGGCGACGTATTTGTTCCCACAGCGAGTACGCCATCGCATGCAGCCGGATTTCAGCGCACTCGACGCACGTCTCGCCACGCTCGAGGTCGACGCCTACCTGCTCAACGCCGCGAGCAGCGATCCGAACCAACGGTATCTCTCGGGGTTTGATGCGCCAGATCCGTTTCTGAGTTGCTACCGACCCGACGGGTTGGCGCTGCTCGTGTCGGGACTCGAATACGGCCGGGCGAAACGCGCGAGCAACGCCAGTGCGGTGAGGCGGCCCGTCGACTACGACAAACGGGCGCTGGTCGATAAGCACGGTTCGCGCGAGGCAACCAAACGCGTCACTGCCCGGTTTCTCGCCGACTTCGACGTCCGCAGCGTGGCCGTTCCCGAACGGTTCCCCGTGGGCACCGCCGACGGTCTCCGCGAGTTCGACATTGAGGTCATCGTCGACACCGAGAACGTGCTTTTGACCGCCAGAGCAACCAAAGCGCCGGTCGAACTCGACCACATTCGAACCGCACAGCGCGCCAACGAGCGCGCACTGGCGGCGGCCGAGTCGCTGTTGGCGGCCGCGACGCCCAACCCCGACGGTGTGCTCGTCGTCGACGGCGAGCCACTGACCAGCGAGCGCGTCAAAGCCGAAATCGAGCAGACGCTACTCACCCACGGCTGTGGGCTTGACGAGACCATCGTCGCTGGCGGGCGACAGGCGGCCGATCCCCACGACCGCGGCAGCGGGCCGCTCCGGGCAGGCGAGGCGATTATTATCGACATCTTCCCGCGCGATAAGACGACGCGCTACCACTCGGACATGACCCGCACGTTCTGTGTGGGCGAACCGAGCGACCGGCTCTCGGAGTGGTACGACCTGACCAGCGAGGCGTTGGCGGCCGCGCTCGACGCCGTCGAACCGGGTGCAACCGGACGCGAGGTTCACGCGGCCGCCTGCGACGTGTACGAGGAGGCGGGACTTCCGACGCTTCGGAGCGATCCGGAAACCGAGGTCGGCTTTATTCACAACACGGGCCACGGCGTCGGCCTCGCGGTGCACGAACTGCCTCGGCTGAGCCCCACTGGTGGCGAACTCGAACCGGGCCACGTCATCACCGTCGAGCCGGGGCTGTACGACCCTGCCGTGGGCGGCATACGAATCGAGGATATCGTCATCGTCACCGAAGATGGACATGAGAACATCACCGAGTATCCGATTGAGTTCGTCGTCGACTGAGTCGGTTTCGCGAGGCTTGTTACCTGAGTGCGATCCCGTGAGTCCACTTTCGCAAGGCCAACCGCGACGCCGACCGAAAACCACAGGCCACAGGCGGCCAGAGCTAGCCCATGACCAGCGACGACGACAGGGCCGATCGAACGGCAACGACGGTTCGCGTGGTGGCCGTTTCCGCGCCCGAAGGCATCCAGAAGTACACCGCCCGCGTTGCGTGTGGCGATAACGCCGAAATCGAGTCGGTCGCTCCCGGCGTTCTCTCGCGGTTTTTCGAGGTTGCCGAAGGTGGCGTCGGCTCGGCGTTCGTCCGAACGCGCGCAGTGGATATGACTGGCGAGGCCCGACGAATCGAGGAGCCAACGGCGTTGTTCACGATGTCGTTTCGCGAGCCAGTCGTGGCCAACGCGATTCGGCTGCACATCGAAACCGCGCTCGGTCACGACGGCGAAAGGGTCTCGACCGAGCAGTTTCGGTTCGATATCGTCGAGTAGCCTGTACTGTCACCCAGTCGCGTCGCCGACCACCCGCTATTGCCAATCATCCGCCACCGCCAATCACGCTCCACCGACC
>OBKM01000326.1_pt1 | contig 23981 bp, 26 predicted proteins | sample 1519691 | NCBI WGS metagenome assembly OBKM01 (sample SAMEA37050418, study PRJEB22526) | metagenome | biome: saline pan; feature: lake; material: water | place: Egypt | collected 2015 | depth 0.5 m | reverse complement strand
GACGAGCGCGGGCGGAATTAAATTCGCCATCGGTCGTTCCGCTGGCTTCATGCCAGAGACCACGGCGAAGCCACGGGCCACCGCGCCCGTGGTACTTCACTCGCGTCCAGTATCGGCCACCGTCCCGAGTTCGATACAAACCATCACCGCAGGAGACGATGTACTCCTCCGAGTTTCGAACGAGTACGTCATGCACATCGTCATGGACGCCGTTCCGACGCTCATGCCAGTCTCGCCGTGGTCGTCGCTGGGATGTACGCCACCGATCTTGACGCCCGCGATGACGTGATCGGGTGTGTCGGGATGGGTATCGAGGCTTCGGACGTGTGCCTTGTTGCGATGCCGCGGTGTGAACCATTCCTCACGTGAGGGTAGCTCTTGGAATCCCTCGAGCTCGCGCCACGACGCTCCGGAGTTCTCGCTCACGTAGAGATGGGCGGGATGTGTTCTTTCGATGGTCCAACGAAAAGGCCTATGCGGCGGAAGCGCCGACGACCCGGTAATGAGCGTCGATCTCGCCTTCGGTGACGAGGAACTGCTACCGGCGGTCGCCCAGGACGCCGACTCCGGGGAGGTGTTGATGGTGGCTTACGTGACGCGGGAGGCCCTAGAGCGGAGCCGGGAGACGGGCGAGGCCCACTACTACTCGCGGAGCCGCGAGGAGCTGTGGCACAAAGGCGGCTCGAGCGGCCACATCCAGCGGATCGAGGAGATCCGCGTCGACTGCGACGGCGACGCGATCCTTTATATAGTCGAGCAGGAGGGCGGGGCCTGCCACACCGGCTACGGGAGCTGTTTTTACCGGACGATCGAGGGCGAGGTCGTCGGCGAGGCGGTTTTCGACCCCGACGCGGTGTACGAGTAATCCCCATGTCGGAGACCCCCGGTATCGATGTCGTTGCCGATGCCGCAGACGCCCTCGAGGAACTCCGAAGCGCCACGGACCGCGTCGAGACGCTCCGCGCCGAACTCGCCGATTCGGGGCTGGATCGCTCGGAACTCGACGCCGTGGCGGACGCCTCCCGGTCCGTCGAGGCCGTCCTCGACCGCTGGGAGGAGCGTGCGACCGACTGGGACGACTTCCAGGGCTACGTGAAGTTCCGGAACGACCTCGCCGAGACGCTCGAGTCGATCCCCGACACCGTCCCCGAGCAGGCGGCGTTTCTCGAGGCCGACAGCTGCGTGAAGACGGGCGGCGTCTCGAAGTCCCTCCGGGCGAGCGATTTCGAGGCCGCCCGCGAGGCGCTTGCACCCGCCCGGGAGTACGCCGATCTCCGTGACGATCTCGAATCGGCCCTCGACGCCCGCCGGGAGGCGAGAAAGCGCGCCCAACGCCGCCGGGCGGCGCTGCGCGAACGGATATCGGAACTGGAGGGAGTCCTCGAACTCGGCGAGGCGGATCTCGACGCCCCGATCGACCGGCTTGCGGAACCGGTGCGGACGTACAACGACCGCGTTACCGACGCTTTCGGAACCTTCCGACGGGAGGCGTCTGCCGGGACGTTTCTCGGGTTCGTCGATCGGGCCGCCCACACCCCGTTCGTCGAGTACGAAGCCCCGCCCGCGGCGCTTCTGGAGTACGTCCGAACCGAGCCGGCCGGCGAGTACCCTGTCGACGAACTGCTCGAGTACGCCGACTACTCGCCCTCGAAGCTCTCGCATTACGTCGAGGACGGCACGCTCCTGAAACGCCGCGTCGCCACGAACCGGACGTACCTCGAACGGCTCTCGGCGGAGCCGCTCACCGTCGCGTGGCCCCCCGAGCCGGCCGATCGACTCCGCTTTCGGACCGAGGAGCTGCTCGGGCTCGTCCGCCGGATCGCGGACGAGGAGACGGCGGCGACGCTCCGGGAGATACGGGCGCTGACGCGGGGCGACGGCTACGACCGGCTCCGTACCGCCGCCCGCGCCGCCGCCGAACTCGGCGACGAACAGCGACGGCGGCTCGAAAGCGGCGCGGTCGAATCGGAGCTGTCGGCCGCCCGCGAGGAACTGTCCCGGCTCGAAACCGCCCTCGAAGGAGGCCCCGACTGAGGCGATAGACGCGTTCGCGGCGCTACCGGGCGTCGACGACCGCGTCGGCCATCCCTTCGAGCAGCGATTCGGCCCGATCGCGGCTCCGCGCTTCCGCGTACAGACGGACGAGCGGCTCGGTGCCGCTCGGCCGGACGAGCACCCATCCGTCGCCGTAATCGAGCCGGTAGCCGTCGAGGGTCGTCAGCTCCGCGTCGGCCGCCCGCGCGTGGGTTTCGGCGGCCGCCAACATCGCCTCGCGCTCGTCGGCGTCGTCGTATTCGACGTTCCGGCGCGCCATGACGTACCCGTCGTAGTCGGCGGCGATCTCGCTTGCGGGCCGATCGACGAGGAGATCGAGAAACCGGGCCGCGGTGTAGGCCCCGTCGCGGGCGACCCGAAAGCCCGGGAACAGGATCCCGCCGTTGCCCTCCCCGGCGATCGGGACCGCCTGCCCCTCCGATCTGAGCCCCTCGATCCGCGTGATGAGGTAAGTGCTTCCGATGGGGGTCAACTCCAGTTCCGCGCCGGCCGCCTCGACGACATCGACGACCCGCTGTGAGACGTTGACGGCCGAAACCGCGGCGTCGCCGGCCGCAAGTTCGGCCGCCGCGAGCGCGGCGAAGGAGGCGTCCCCGTCGATGTGGGCTCCCGTCTCGTCGACGAAGATCGCCCGGTCTGCGTCCCCGTCGTGGGCGATCCCGACGTCGGCCTCGGACGTGCGAACGAGCCGCCGCAGGTCCGCGAGGTTTCCCGCGATCGGTTCCGGGTTTCGCCCCGGGAAGTGCCCGTCCGGCTGTGCGTTGACCGTCAGGACCCGACAGCCGAGCCGACGGAAAAACCCGGGGCTGGTGAGACAGCCGGCGCCGTGGGCGGGATCGAGCGCCACGGTAAGGCCGGCGTCGGCGATCCGTTCGCGCCGTCCCTCGGCTCCGAGTGCGTCCAGAAGCTCCCGAACGTAGGCGTCGTCGGCCCCATCTATCGATTCGGTGGTGCCGACGGCGTCGTAGCCGACGGCGCCGTCGGCGTCCTCCGAGAGCCGGCTCTCGATCCGTTCGAGCGTGGGTTTCCGGAGTTCGATCCCGTCGTCGCCGATCAGTTTCACGCCGTTGTACGCAGGCGGGTTGTGGCTGGCCGTGATCACCATCACCGGAACACCGTGGCGTTCGGCGTACGCCTGCGCTCCCGGCGTCGGAAGCACGCCGAGTCGTCGTACCGATACGCCGACCGAGGCGAGGTGCCCGGCCGCGATGTCCGCGAGCATTTCCCCGGTCGTCCTGGTGTCCCGTGCGATCCCGACCGTCCCGGCGTCCAGGACCGTCCCCGACGCCGAGGCGATGCGGCCGACAAACGCCGGCGACAACCCGTCGCCGACGACGCCGCGAACCCCGCTTGATCCGAACACGTCCATGAGTGCTCCCTGTCGTGCGGACGACAAATGGGTTCCGACGGCGGGACCTGTTCGGGTATATCCGGACGCGTTGATCCCTGACCGACTCCGTCCGTGGACGGGTATATAAATAATGGAAAAACTGCCGGGGTGGGAGGAGCGGTGCGCGTTCGGATGGGCGTCCGTAGTGGAGGGAAGCGGTGCGCGTTTGGAGGGCCGTTCCGAAATCGGGGACGCGGACGACGGAAGGCGACTGCGTCAGCGGTCCGCATGAGAGTTTACTACCGACTGGTAGTTTACGTTATACGCCGCACAACGGTTCGGAAAACGAACGCTATCCGAGCAGCCCGGAACTGTCCGAGGGAGCGAAACATTGAGGTTCCGGCGGTTGAAAAAGCCCGGAGATGCATCCGACGGAGTCGGGAACGGACGACGGGATCGAGGCGGTCGCGGACGTGCTCCGAAAACGCGCCCCGTTGCTCGAACTGCTCGCGGATCGGCCCCGCGATCAGCGCGATCTCCGCGACGAACTCGACGTCTCCCGCTCGACTGTTTATAAATCGATACAGCGGCTCCGCGAGACGGGTCTCGTCGTCGAACGCGACGGCCGCTACGCCCTGACCGGGTTCGGCCGGCTGGCCTGGCAGCGTCACGACGACTACATCGGCCGGCTCGGCCGGCTCGACGCCGGCCGCCGATTGCTGGAGACGCTGCCCGACGACCGGCAGTTCCCCCCGACGCTTTTCGAACGCGGCCACATCGCCGTTCCCGGCCGACATGCCCCGGAGCGGCCGCTGGATCGACTCTCGGAGATCGGGGCGGCCGCCGATCGGCTCCGGGCGTTGTCCCCATCCGGGATGCCGCGGTTTCTCGCCGATATCCACGAGAACGTCGAGGCGGACGAACAGGCCGCGAGGATCGTCGTCGAAGCCGACGCCGTTCCGCGGCTCCGCTCCGGATACGACCGTTTCGAAGCCGCGACGGCCGCGCCGGGGCTCGATATCCGGCGTGTCCCGGAGGAACTGCCGTACGCGATCGTCCTCTTTGATACGGACGAACTCGCGCTTTTCGGATACGAGGAGGGAGTCCTCGTCGGGGCGGTTTTCAGCGACGATCGTGACGCCCTGTCGTGGGGCGAGGCCGTCTTCGAGCGGGCGATCGAGCGCTCCGTGCGGATCGAGCCCTGAGCCGGGCGAGGAGACGGTTCGGCGGGAACTGGATCGGATCAGAAGAACTGGATCGGATCAGAAACGCTTTCGCGTACGCGACGACGAGAACCCATCATGAGCGACGCGGATCAGAGCCTCACGGAAAAACGCGTGTACGGTGACCGGGACGCGACGACGACGGTCGTCGTCGCGTCCGATGTCGGCTTAGCGCAGGTGTCGATCTCCGGCGATACCGTCGGCGAGTTCTCGCTGGAGCACCGTGGATCGACGACCGCCGTCGCCACGGACGGCGACCGCCTCGCCGTCGGAACGCCGACGGACGTTCTCGTCGGCACCGAAGACGGGTTCGAAGCGACGGGATTCGGTTCCGCGGTGGCCACCGTCGGCTACCACGACGGACTCGTCGCCGCCGTTGCCGGCCGAATCGCCCGCTACGACGGCGATTGGCGGACGCTCTCGGAACTCGATTCCCCCGCCCGGATCGACGGCGGGATGGTCGCCGCCGGGTCCGGCATCCATCGGCTGGACGGCACCCACCTCGGGTTAGACGGCGCGACCGACGTCTCGAGTGCCGGCGTACCGCTCGCGGCGACCGACGCCGGGCTGTACTATCTCGCCAACGGCTGGATGCGCGCCGTCGAGGGCGCGTTCTCGATGGTGGCAAGCGACGGCGAGCGCGCCCACGCCGCGACGGAGGCGGCGTTCTACGAGCGCTCGGCCGATGGCGCCTGGCGGCGGGTCGAACTCCCCGTCGACGAGCCGGTGGTCGATGTCGCCTACGGGCCGGGCGTCTACGCCGTGACGGCTGATGGGACCGTCCTCGCGAACGCCGGTGACGGCTGGCGACACCGTTCGATCGGTCTCACCGGCGTCTCCGGGATCGCCGTCCGCGGAACTTAGCTGGTGATCTCGGGGTCGTGGTCCCGCGGATACCGCTGTTCGGCGACGGCGAACGCGAGCGTGCTCGCGAGCCCGAGGAACGTTCCGGTTGTCAGCGTCACGGCGAGATACGACAGCCCGGCGAACGGGAGCGAAAGGAAAAACGCGCTGAGCCCATGGAGGACGATAGCGATCGCGACGACGTAAAACGGGGCGTTGAGATACCGCCATCGGAACTCCCCGGCGAGATACTCGTCGGTGATCCGGCCCGAGGCGGCGACGACGCCCGCGGCGGCCGCCCACTGGACGGAGCCGTAGACGAACGCGGCGACGGTTCGGACCGATTCTGGGTCGGTGCCGGTGAGCGCCTCGGCCGCGTCGAGCCCGTCGACGCTGCCGACGACGACGAGCGCCGCCGCGACGACGTACGTGATGAGCTGAACCCGCCCCGAAAAGAGCCCGACACGGACCCGCTCGAGCGTCTCGTCGATCGTCTCCTCCAACCCGAGCCCCCGAAAGAGGACGTACAGCCCCAAAAGCGCGGAGATAACGCCGAGCGTCGAGCCGGGGAGCCCGATCAGCTCCGCGAGAATGGCGATCGGGTATATCAAAAGCAAAATGCCGAGCGGAATGAGGATCGTCCCCCGCGTCTCCGGGTCGGCGAGCACCTGTTTGAGCGTGTAGTACATCGATTCGAGATCCTGCGCCTGTCTGACGACGACCCGGTGGACCCCGTCGATCGGAACCCGCGAACGAATGACTGGAAGAACGCTTTCGTCCTGTGCGCCATCGGTGACGACGACCGCCTTGACGTCCTCGCCGGTCGACAGCGACGCCAACACCGTATCGACCTCTTCGCCGACTTTCCGGTTCGCGGAGATGTCCGCCTTTGCGGTCCCGGTGACGACCGCGACCTCGACCGATTCGTCGTCAATATTGTCGTGGAGGTGGACGCCCTGGAAACAGACGTTCACGTCGGAGTCCTCCGGATCGGCGGTCGCGAGCGCGACGGCTGCCGATTCGACCGCGTCGCGGCCGACGACGGGGGTGTCGAACGCCGTCTTCCGGCCGAGATCGTCGTCGAGGTCGACACAGAGGATGAGCAGCATCGCTCGTGTTGGCCGTTTCACGCCGTGGGTTAAGTCCCTTCCCCCCGAGTGTCGGTTACCGCCCGAGGAGCCGCCTGCGGAGCCGCCCGAGGAGCCGCCGTTCCCGGGCTGCCTTGTACAGATACGCGACCGGGAACGCGATGAAAAGCACGGACAGCCCGACGACGACCAGTACAGGTACGCTCAACAGTTCGGACATCGCTTATGCTCGTGTCTCTCCTCTCACGTTATGACCCTCCAACGCCCCCGCCGAAGGAGGCGAGATCGCTCTGTATGCCGGCCGCCATCGTCGATTTCCGGCGCAACTCGGCGGTCGAAAGCGGTAGTCGCGGAACGAGTTCGCTGACCGCCGCATGGAAGCTCTCGGCGACGGCCGGCTCCGTTCCGACGGCGTCCCGTATCGACTCCCGTATCTGCCAGACCCCGACGGGTGCCCAGTACTCGTTTGTCGCGTGCCGGATGACGAACACCTTCGCCTGTCGGTCGCGGTCGGCGAGCGCTTCGAGAACGCCGAGTCGGGCGGCGTAGTACGCCCCCGACGTCTCATCGACGTACTCGCTTCGGCCCTCGTACCCCTCGTTGTCGGCCGCCATATACAGCTGTCCGTTCGGATCGGGGTTCCAGATGCTGCCCGGCGCTTTCAGCTCGATGAGTTCGAACTCCCAGTCGCCGGGAGCGGCGATAACCCAGTACTCGTTGCCCATGTACTCGGCGTGCCACACCGACGTTTGGCCGATCGTCGGGGCGTTGCGGATCGTCCCGCGGAGATACTGCCCGATCGTGTCGTCGACGGCGGTGATCGACCACCGTGTCGGAACCAGCCGCCTGTTTTCGCCCTGGCCGAGCGCGCCGACCGATAACACGTTGTTGATTTCGTAGACATCGAACCCGCGCCGGTACAGATACGTCATCGCCCCCGTTGCACGCCAGTCGTCGTCGGAAAGCGTCTTTTCGATCGCCCGGGGGACGGAGGGGTTTTCCGTCACCCGTGCGCTTTCGGCACCGACCCTGGGGCCGCGCGGTGCGGCGATGTCCTCGAGAGAGCCGTCATGCTCGAACCCCGGACGCCCGTCGAGACCGAGTTCGATGTTCACGGGGCGGTCGGCGATCGCGACTTCGCGTTGGGTGCCGACGAATCCGTCCCAGACGTCGTATGCGTCGACGTTCGAGCGGCGCGTCGAGTTCAACAGGCCGGTCCGGCGTTCGAAGACGTCGTCGATCCCGTACCCCTTCCGGTACCACTCGCCGGTCGTCGCGTAGTCGGCCGCCTCGGACTCGTCGCCGACCGGGACCAACAGTCCGGCCGATACGTTCGGATAGCTCGATCGCCCGACGAACACCGAAGGCGCCGTCGAGCCGACCAGCGCGTCCCCGGAAAGCGTCTCGTCGAACCGCGTCCGCGCGTCGTCGAGGTGTTCGGTGATCGCGTATGACTTCTCCTCGGCGAGCTTCCGGAGTTCGACCGACTCGTCGCGGCCGAGGTCGTCGACGTACTCGTCGAGGCGCATACGCGCCGTTCGAGGCCGGTGTTGAAATGCTATTCGGCGGCGCGCTGCCGACCAGACCGCGACGACGCGGACCCGAGTCGCCGCCGAGCGACCGGAACCGCCTAATCCCACGGATCCGACTGTCGAACATATGCCGGTTATCGACTGCGACCCCGCCCGCGCCAGAGGGCGCCTCGAAGCAGAGGGCGTCGAGATATCGCCGGGGAACACCGAGCACGAACTGTGGCGCGCCGAACGCGACGGCGCAACGGTGGTCGCCTACGAGGGTTCGGTCGTCGTCCAGGGCAGCGATCCCGCGCGGCTTGCGGGGCTCATCGAGGGGGGAGGCGGACGCGCACACGTTTACTTCGACGGCGCGTCGCGCGGCAACCCCGGGCCGGCCGCCGTCGGTTGGGTGCTCGTCACCGGCGACGGGATCGCGGCGGAGGGCTCCGAGCGGATCGGCCGGGCGACGAACAACCAGGCCGAGTACGCGGCGCTGATCGCGGCGCTGGAAGCCGCTGCCGACTACGGCTTCGACGAACTCGTCATCAAAGGCGATTCACAGTTGATCGTCAAACAGGTCCGCGGTGAGTGGGACGCAAACGACCCGACGCTGCGAGAAAAGCGGGTCCGGGTCCGGGAACTCCTCGGGGGCTTCGAGGCGTGGAGTCTCGATCACGTTCCGAGGGAAATAAACGATCGCGCCGACGAACTGGCGAACGAGGCGCTCGATGGCTGACGACACGCCACACGGATCTGAAACGGCGACCGAAACGAGCGGCGGTTCCGGAAACGAGCAGCCGCTTCCCGAGGACGTGATCGACCGGGCGGAGACGCTAACGCGGCGGATCGAGAACGCGATCGACGACAACGAGCGAGACGCCTACCGCCGCGAACGGGCGGAAATCCTCGACGCCCACGCCTACGAGGTCCGCGTCCGCGAGGGCGACACGGGCGAGACGCTCGTGTTGTATCCGGAGGAGTGGATCGAGGGCGGGACCGTACAGATAGGGCGGATCGACGACACCGACCGCGCGGTCGAACGACCGATCTCGGGGCCGGGGTCGGGTGCCGACTGGGAGGCCGTCGACAGCCACAACCGGGCGGTCGCGGCCCGCGTTCGGGAGCAACACGGCGAGACGCACGGCGAGACGGCGGCCGCGTTTGCGGATTTCATGAGCAACCACTACGCGAAACCGATCGAGAAGTCGACGCCCGCCGAGCGCGAGGAGTTCCGGACTGAATACTTCCCCCGGAACGCCTGGCCGAGTGAGAAACAGCGCGGTCAGGTCGCCGAATCGCTCCGATTGACGCTCGAAGCCGCCGACTCGACGTGAACACCGGCCGACACGATGTCGAAAGCTCTTTGCGGCGTTCAGACCCAACGGTCGGGTATGGCTGGAGCAAACCTCTGGGAGGACCTCGAGACGGGCCCGAACGCGCCCGAGGAGATCTACGCGGTCGTCGAGTGTCTGAAAGGCGAACGCAACAAATACGAGTACGACAAGGACATCCCGGGCGTCATGTTGGATCGGGTACTGCACTCGAACGTCCATTACCCCTCCGATTACGGCTTCATTCCGCAGTCGTACTACGACGACGAGGACCCCTTCGACGTGCTCGTTCTCGTCGAGGATCAGACGTTCCCCGGCTGCGTCGTCGAGGCCCGCCCGGTCGCGTTGATGAAGATGGACGACGACGGCGAGCAGGACGACAAGGTCATCGCGGTCCCGACGGAGGATCCCCGTTACGACCACATCGAGGATTTAGAGGACATCCCCCAACAGCAACTCGACGAGATCGACGAGTTCTTTGAAACGTACAAGAACCTCGAGGCCGGCAAGGAAGTCGAAACGCAGGGTTGGGAGGACAAGCAGGCGGCGATGGACGCGATCGAACACGCCCAGGACCTCTATGAAGAACATTTCGGGTGAACGCTTCTCGGGGATCGATTGTCGAATCGACTCTCTCCGATATATGAATCATAGTAATTAAGATTTCGGGGCTCAGTACGGCGTTTTCGTAATTCGATAACGAACGGGAATACTGCACCGAGTGCGGATACGTTATGATTATGGGTTGATATATGTGTCTCCGTGACGTAGTATGGTCCGTGATGTCCGACGATACCGATAGTTTCGGCGTTCGCCACCTGACGGTCGTCCCGGAGAACTTCGATCCGCCAGCCTCCGACGTGGACCCGTCCGTCTCCGATGTTTCTCCGTCCGCTCCCGACGGCGACTCGAGCGGCGGATAGCACGCCGGAAAGCGGTTCAAGCTGCCGGTTTCGGCGACCGTCGTCGGCTTTGCCGGCCGAAACGAACCTTCTTGTAGCCGCCTCTCCCACACGGAGCCATGGGACTGTTCGATCGGCTTCGCGGCGGGAGCGGACCCCGGGTCGCTTTCTTCGGTATCGACGGCGTGCCGTACTCGCTGATCGCCGACAACGAGGAGACGTTCGAGAACCTCCACGCGCTCGAATCCCGCGGTGAGATCGACTCGATCGTGCCGCCCGAATCGAGCGCCTGTTGGCCGTCGCTGACGACTGGCGTCAACCCGGGCGGAACCGGTGTGTACGGTTTTCAGGACCGCGAGGTAGACAGCTACGAGACGTACGTCCCGATGGGCCAAGACGTTCAGGCGACCCGGCTGTGGTCGCGTGTCGACGACGCGGGCGGTGAGGCGACGGTGATGAACGTCCCCGTGACGTTCCCACCGGACCGCGACATCCAGCGGATGGTCAGCGGCTTTCTCTCGCCCGGCGTCGAGAAGGCGGCCTACCCCGACGAGCTTCGGGAGACGCTCGAGACGCTCGATTACAAGATCGACGTCAACGCCAAACTCGGGCACAAAGACGATAAAGAGAAGTTCATCGAGGACGCCCACCGGACGCTCGACGCCCGTTTCGAGGCCTTCAAACACTACATCGAGGCCGACGACTGGAACCTGTTTTTCGGCGTCTTCATGACGACCGATCGGGTCAACCACTTCCTGTTCAAGGATTACGCACAGGACGGGGAGTACAAAACGGAGTTCCTGGAGTTCTACGAGAAGCTCGACCGGTATCTCGGGGAGCTACGCGGGATGCTCGACGACAAGACGACGATGGTTGTCGCCTCCGACCACGGGTTCACGACGCTCGAGTACGAGGTCAAATGCAACCGCTGGCTCGAGGAGAACGGATGGCTTTCCTTCGAGGACGACGACCACAGCAGCCTCGGGGATATTTCGACGGACGCCCGCGCGTACTCGCTCATCCCCGGTCGGTTCTACATCAACCTCGAAGGTCGCGAACCCCGCGGTTCTGTCCCCGAAGACGAGTACGAATCCGTCCGCAAGGAGCTCAAAAAGGAACTCGAAGCGATGGACGGCCCTGATGGGCGCCCCGTCGCCGACCGGGTGGTAACGAGAGAAGACGCCTTCCGTGGGGAACACGACGCGATCGCTCCCGATCTCGTGGTCATCCCCAACGACGGGTTCGACCTCAAATCCGGCTTCCGCGGCGGCGATTCGGTGTTCGAAACCGGCCCGCGAAACGGGATGCACAGCTTCGAGAACGCCTGTCTGTTCGTCGACGACGACCGCGCGAAAATCGAGGACGCCGATCTCTATGACATCGCGCCGACGATCCTCGAGCTCCTCGATATCGAGTCCGACCGCGGCGAGTTCGACGGCGCGTCCCTTGTCTGAGGCCGGCTTTCGATACCCCTCGCCCGCGTCGTCAAAACGGTGTCAACCGACGCGTTCCACGATGACTCCGGCCGATGCTCCGTGGACGCCGCTCCGCGCGACCATTTATACGTAATGCCGGGGGCAACAGGCCCATGCCCCCATCGGATACCGACCACGACCGCGAGAGCGTCGAACGACGGCTCGACGCCGTCGAACGGGCGCTTTCGACCGAGGAACCGCTGGAGCGGACTGATCGCCTCGACGAACTCGAGGGCCGCGTCGTCGAACTTGAAGCCGCCGTGCAGGCGCTTCGTGGATACGTCGGCTCGGTCCGAGCGGTCAACGAGGAGATCGAACTGCGGGCCGACCGCGCGCTCCGAAAAGCCGAGGCGGTCGAGCGAAACGTCGCCCCCGGGACTGCCGCCGACACGGACGACGGCGACCGGACCACCCATCGGGAGCCCGACGCCGAGGTGGGATCCGACGATTCCGGCTCCCGATCCGGATCCAAGAGCCCATCCGACCACCACGAAGACGATCAGACGGCCGAACGGGCGACGCCGCTCGAACGGCTCCGCGAGCGGCTTTGATCCGTGTTGTCCTCGCCGTCGCCCTGGCGTCGGCGCTTTTCGGGATCGCGGTCCCGAGCGCTGAATCCGTCGACCGGGAGCGAACCACCGCGTTGGCTCTCGAAGAACTCGAGCGGGTAAACGACACAGCCGAGCGACTCGCCGCGGAGAACGACCCCGTCGCCCCGGGGCTCGATCCGGCGGCGACGACCGTCACGCTCGATCCCCCGGAACCGACGTTTGCGGCGTCCGGCCGACTCCGATTCGCCGATGACGAGCTCAGATGGGAACCACAGACCGGGCGGAACCGGACCGTCGACGCGGCTGTTCCGATACGGGTCGAAAACCCCCAGGCCGTTTCCGAGCGGACACGCGTCCGGTTGTCGTTCGTCCGCGTCGAGGGTGCGGCCGTCGTTCGGCTCCGGGTCGGCCCGGATATTTAAATACGAATCCGCGGCCAGACGCCCCGTGTTCGCTCGAATCCTCTCATCGGACGCCGACTGTCGCTGCGAGCCGACGTTCGAGGCCGATCACCTCTCCGTCGAGGGCGGCGACTGCCCCGGGGGTGGCCGCCTCACGGAGGAGCCGGCCTGTCGACGGACCGTCGTCGAAGCGCTCGAACGCCGCGATGTCGAGGCCGTCCGGACCCACTCGGCCGGCTTCGAGCGGGCCTACGAGGACGGTGCGGCCGGGCTTCTCGTTGCCGCCGGCCGTTTCGCCGACGCCGCGGCGTTCCACGATGAGGCGTTGGCCCAGCGGGCCCGCGAGGACCCACTCGGCGCCGCACAGGCGGCTGCCGGCCGGGGGGCGCCGGTCGCCGACATCGTCGCAGAGACCGGGCTCGGAACCTTTCTCGGGAGCGATTACCCGACTGCTCTGCGACCACATATCGGTCCGACGGTCGCGAGATCCCGCGTCGCGACGCGGCCGCCGCCCGAAGCGACGCTTCGGGAGCGATACGAACTCGACACCGGCGCGGTCGTCAGACGGTACGACAGCCGGGAGATGGGGACCTATCACCTCACGCCGGCCGAACACCGCCTCGATCCCGAGGACACCGCGACGCTCGCCGAAGCCCACGGCCGGCTCGCATGCGGGGCCATCGAGGGCGGTGAACGCGCCCCCGCCCGCGCGGTCCGCTCCGTCGCCGACGCGACACAGCCGGTCGGAACGCTGACCGACGCCCTCACCAAACACACGCGGGGTCTCGGGGTCCTCGACGACTGTTTCGCCGATCCGGCGGTGACGGATGCGTTCGCGACAGCCCCGGTCGCCGACAACCGGCTCCGTGTCCGCTGTGACGGCGAGACGCTCAGGACAAACGTCAGGCTCACCGAAGACGGCGTCGCCGCGCTGTCCTCGCGGTTCCGGCGATCGAGCGGACGCGCGTTCTCACAGGCGAGCCCGACGCTCGATGCGACCGCCGACGCCGGCGGCCGCCGGATCCGGATCGCGGGCGTGACCGATCCGGTCAGCGACGGGACCGGGTTCACGTTCCGAGCCCACGACGAGGAGGCGTTTCGGCTGGCCGATCTCGTGGAAAACGGGACGCTCTCGCCCGAGATAGCGGCGTTTCTCTCCGTCGCGACGGCGCGGGGTTCGGCGACGCTTCTCGCCGGCTCCAGAGGCGCCGGCAAGACGACGCTTCTGGGTGCGTTGCTCTGGGAGATCCCACCGGCCGTCCGGACCGTCGCGATCGAGGACACGCCCGAGCTTCCGGTCTCGGAGCTCCAGCGGGACGGCCGCGACGTCCAGGGCCTCCGGGTGACGACGGGCGATGGGGCGTCGATCACCGCGACTGAGGCGCTTCGGACCGCCCTCCGGCTCGGTGACGGAGCCTTGGTCGTTGGGGAGGTCCGCGGCGAGGAGGCGAAGGTGTTGTACGAGGCGATGCGGGTCGGCGCAGCCGACGGGACGGTGCTCGGGACGATCCACGGCGGCGGCGGTGAGTCGGTCAGAGAACGCGTCGTGACCGATCTCGGTGTCGCGGAGTCCGCCTTCGCCGACACCGACCTGGTCGTGACCGTCGAGGCCTACGAGGCCGACGGAACGCGGAAACGGCGGGTGCGCGCGATAGAGGCCGTCGTCCGAAAGTCGAACGGCGTCGGGTTTGAGCCGCTGTACGACGCCGATACGGGCACGCTCGAGGTGGCGGACAGCCACTTTATGCAGACGCTGACCACTCCGACGGAGACCGTCGCGGACGTCGAAGCGGCGATCGAACGCCGGACCAACGAACTGGGGTCGTAACCCTCGTGTCGATCGATCACTCCGCTCCGGTTCGGGAGCTCGCGAAGCTGTCGCCGCGGTCATCAACGCCCGCGTCGCTCCGGGAGGTTGCCCCGTTTCTCGACGGCGATCCCGGAACTCTCGCCGCCGCGGCCGATGGTGTCGGCGTTGTCGTCGGCGTCACACTCGGCGTTGCAGCGCTCGCCGCTGGACATCCGCCGTTGCTCGTCGTCGCCGCGACCGTCGGCTGCGGCGCGGCGTTGCTGGCTCGTGGCGGTGTTCTCGCGGTCGCGAACGCCCGTCGGAGCCGAACGCTCGGTACCGCTCCGACGGTCGTGAGCCGCGCCGTCCTGCGGATGCGGATCACCCCAGCGGCCGAGGAGGCAGCCGCCTTCGCCGCGGAGACGGAGGGACGACTCGGCGATCGCCTCGCCGACCACGTCTCCCGTGCCCGGGGCACACCGGTGTCCGGACTCGGCGCGTTCGCCGAGTCCTGGCGTGGACGCTCGCCGGCGCTGTACCGTTCGGTGACGCTCGTCGAGGCCGCGGCAGACGCCCCCGAGGGCGAGCGCGATCGGACGCTCGATCGTGCGATGGAGACCGTCCTCGATGGGACCCGCGACCGGGCGACGGAGGCCGCGAATTCGCTTCGCGGGCCCGCCACGGGGATGTACGCGTTCGGAGTGCTCCTCCCACTCGCGCTCGTGAGCGTGCTACCGGCGGCGGGAGCAGCGGGCGTCGAAGCCACCTTACCCGCCATCGTTGCGATCTACGACGTCGTACTTCCGATCGGACTGCTCTGTGCGAGCGGCTGGTTGCTCTCGAACCGTCCCGTCGCGTTTCCGCCGGCCTCGATCGACGGCGACATAGCGGCCCGGCCAGCGATATACCTGGGTGCCGGTGCCGCAGCCGCCGTCTGTGGCGCGCTCGGAGCCCGGACGTTTTTCGCCCGGTGGACGGTTCCGTTCGTCGTTCTCGGCGTGGGAGTCGGCGTCGCGCTCGTCGTCCGTTACCGTCCGGTCGTGGCCGTTCGCGAACGGGGCGATGACCTCGAATCGTCGCTTTCGGATGCGCTGTATCTCGTCGGCCGTCGAGTCTCCGATGGGATCGCAGTCGAACAGGCGGTCGCCGATGCGGCCGGGGAGTTGGAAGGGATCGCCGGGGAGACGTTTCGGGCCGCAGCCAGGCGACAGCGACAACTCCGCGTCGACGTCGAGACGGCGTTTCTCGGCACCCACGGCGCACTCGCCGACATTCCCAGCCAGCGCGCCGAGAGCGTGGCCAGACTGCTCGGAATGGCCGCCGGAGCCGGTGCGCCGGCCGGGCGGGCGCTTGTCGAAACCGCCGATCACCTCGATGAACTCGGGCGCGTCGAACGCGACGCGAAACAGGATCTCAGCCGCGTGACATCGACGCTTTCGAACACGGCCGCGTTCTTCGGTCCGCTCGTCGGCGGTGCCACCGTCGCGCTCGCCGACAGCGTCGGAACGACGGAGGCACTCGACGGCAGCGCCCCCGAGACGGCCGGACTCGGGCTAGCAGTCGGCGTTTACGTCCTGCTTATGGCGGCCGTTCTCACGGGGCTTTCGACGGGGCTTCGGCGTGGCCTCGACACCGCAACCGTCGGGTATCGCGTCGGTTTCGCGCTCTGTACAGCGACGATCACGTATCTCATGGCGGTCTTCGTCACTACAACCGTCTCCGGGGGTTTATAAACGATGACGGGACCAAACCGCCCATGTTCGGAGTACCGCTGGACGCGTGGTACGTCTGGATCGGGCTGGCGATCGCCGGCAGTGCCGTCTTCGGGGTGGCGAGTGCCCTCCCCTCGGCGATGCCGCCCGACGCGACCGGAGCCGCAAGAACCGTCGACGGCGTCGCTGCGAGCGACCACGCCGCAGTCGGGAAACACCCGCTTTCGAACGCCGAATCGGTCCGGATCGGTTCGGGGTCGATCTCCGTCCGCGGGCCGGGCGGAACCGAGCACGCGGGGTTCGGCTACGGCCCCATCGTTCCGGTGGTCGAACAGCCGGCGCTGCGCACGACGCTCCGTGGGGAGCCACCGGAGCGGGCTTTCGACAGCGCCGCCGAATTCGAACGGGCGGTCCGAGACGCGTCTGCGGCGGAGCCCCGGTGGCAGGACACGGATCGGTTGGTCGTCCGGCGGGTTCGATGGGAGGGAACCGATGTCGTCCTCGCCGGATAAAGCACAGACCGAACCGCTTGCCGCTCTCGTTGCCGTGTTCGCCCTCGGCGTCGGGCTCTCGCTGTACGTCGGCGTCCTCGATTCGACGCTGCCGTCGTTGACCGAGGAGTCGGAAATAGCGCCGATCGCGGCCGATCGCCTCGTTGCCGAGGCTTCTGTGAGTGGTACGGTTCGGCCGCCGATCGCGGAGGCCACCGAGAGGGCTCGTCCCGATGGATACGCGATAAACGCGACGCTTCGGGCCGACTCAGCGGTCTGGCGTGGTGGATCGAGCCGAGCCTCCTCAGCCGACTGCGCGCGCCAGCGGGTACGCGTTCGGACCGCGCTGGCGACGGTTCGTCCGGGATCGCTGGAGGTGTGTGTATGGACAGAGCGGTGAGCACAGTTTTGGATGTCACGCTCTGTCTCATCCTCATCGGCGTCGCCGTTGGGACGCTCGTCGCCGCGGTCCCGGGATCGGACCGAACAGCTCCCGTCGACGGCGATCCGAACGCGGCCGCGATCGGAACCGTAACCGCGTCCGTGTCCCTCGAGGAGGGGCGGACAGCACACGGAACGTTGGCCCAACACCTCTCGCGTGCGACCGTTATCGGGGCGGCGCTCGACGGCGAGGGAGTGATCGTCTCGGAGTACCCGGATGCGACGCGTGCGGCCGTCGAAAACCACACCGGCGACCGGGTCAAGATTACGACCCGGTGGACGGCGTACCCCGACTCGCCGCTGGAAGGCCGACTCACCGTCGGCCCGTCACCACCCTCGAACGCGGACGTGGCAGTAACGAGACTCTCGGTCGACAGCGGGATTCCGGATCCGGAACCGACACGGTCGACGGAGGCGTTCGCCTCTTCGGTCGCGACCGGATACATCGACAGGGTCTTTCCGCCGGAACGAACGCGGGTTCTACTCACCAATCCACGGACCGCTCCGTCGGCTGCCGACCGATACCGCGACTCGGCCGAAACGATCGGTATCGAGATCGGGGATCCGATCGCGAACGCCCGTCCCCACGAGACGAACGAGCGTCTGGCATCCGGTCTCGCCGGGCGGTTTGAAACCGACCTTCGGGCCGGAAACGGGACCGAAACGGATCTACCGACCGCCACGGCGGACCGTGTCGAGATCGTCATCCGGCGGTGGGAGCCATGAACGATCGCGGCCGTGTGCCTTTCGCGCTCATCGGCGTTCTCTTGGTGCTTTCCAGCACGACGCTGGCGACGACGGCGATCCTCCAGCCCTCCGAGGAGGGCCCGCCCATCGATGACGCCATGGAGGGAGCCACGACAGCGGCGGTGACCGAACTGCGTAGTGCTTCCGAGACCGCCGCGAGAAACGCCGCGATCGACCCCGTTACCGATCCCGGCGAGACTGCCGCCGGACAAGCGTTGAACCGGAGCCAACCGTTCAGGGACGCGCTCCGGTTGCGTATCTATCTCCGCGCCGTCGAGCGCCTCGACGCAGTCGAGACAAAGCGGGGGTCGGTGACGGTCTCGGCGTCGCTCCCGTCGGTCGATCCGACGACTGATGGGTACCGCACGGCGATAGAGCGGGTCGACATCGAACGGGTCGGCGAGGACGACGCCGCCTTGGCGGTCGACATCCGGGGCGTGCAACTCTCTGCCGTCAGGGACGGTCGAACGGTGACGACCGCCGAACGATCCTTCGAGTTCGCCGTTTCGAACCCCGTATTGCTGTTGCACGACCGAACGGAGCGATTCGAGCGGCGAGCGAACGCGCCGGTGACACGGGGCGGACTCGGCCAGCGACTCACCGCCCGACTCTACCCGATCGCGTGGTTGCGCGGCTACGCTCAGTACGGCGGCGGGCCGATCTCGACGGTGGTCGGAACGCGACACGTCGAGGTGACGACCAACGACGCGTTGCTCGCCGAACAGCAGCACGTATTCGGCGAGGCCGATCCAGACGGCGACCGCGGTGTCGCGGCCGCCGGCCGGCGCGTCATGACGGCGGATGCGATCGCCGCGGTCGGTGGCGACGAGTCGTGGACTGACACCGTCCTGCGGAGCGCGGACGCCGTCGGTCCCGATCCGCCGCCGGAACAGTCCGTCGGAACGTGGCGCGATGAACCCGACGACACGGGAGTGACCGTCGGCGTCAACGCGTCCGCGGACAAAGCGTTCGCCGACACGATCGGCGTCGAGGGCGAGGATCGCCTCGACGAGGTCATCGACCGGGTTCACACCGTCGAGACCCGCGTCGAGACGACGAGGGATCTCAGGGATCGATCCCGATGGGGCACCCGCTCGCCAGGTCACGGTTGGGCGCTCGTCTCGACGGAGACAGACGTCACTACAGCCGCCCGACGGGTCGGGTCCGGCGGGCCGACCGCGGCCGGCTGGACGACGGTCGACGCCAGGCGGTTCGACGTGACGGTGACACGGACGACGACCCGGAGCTGGCGGGACGGCAACCGGTCGACAACGACCCGAGTGACCGACGAGCGACGATACCGGGTCGGGGTTGCGACACAGGGACGGACAGTTTCCGTCGATGGCGTCCCGGACGGCCGGATAGACGGCCACCTGAGCGCCGCGGCCAACCGTGCGAGCGACCGCGCGATCCGGACCCTCGGTGGGTTCGACGGCGCTGCGCGGGCGGCGGCCCGTGGACAGTCGGTCCGCTCGACGGCGACCGAGACGTCGACGCCCTCGATCGAGCGGTCAGCGGTCGAAGCCGATCTCGGGGCCGTCCGCGATCGGGCCGGGGACGTCTCGGTCACGCTCCCCGGACCAGCGGTCGGAACCGGGCGGGTGACCCCCGCCGAACGGCTCGAGGCGGAGTTCGAAAGCGAGCGTGACTCCCTGTTGACTGACGCCGACTCGACGGCGCGGGAGCGGACGATCCGGGCCGCACGGCTCGAATATCTCGGGACGCTCGAATCGGAGCTGGATCGGCGTGCGTCCGCCGCAACCGACACCGGTGACGGGATCGAGGACCGTCTCGGGGAGTATCTCGGAACCGACCGACTCGACGGCGCGTTGGCTGCCCACAGGGGTATCTCGAGCCCGGATCCGGAACCGATCGCCGACCCGGCCGGCAACGTCTCGCTTTCGGTCGGTACCGCTCCGTCGTATCTCACGACGAGTTCGGTCTCTCGGGATCGGATCGACGAACCCGGCGGCGGGGCGGTGTATCCGCTCTCGACACGGATCGTGAACGTCTTTTCGTCGCCACACGGCCAGATCGCCGGCGGTATCTTCGATCGGATCCCGTTTCTGAGCACCGACCGTGTCTCCCTGACGACAGCGGCCGGGACGCTCGATGCGATGGAGCCCGACACTCCGAACCGGAACGAACTCGAAGGCGAGGTCGAGGACGCGACAGCACACGTACGAGGGGAGCTGATCGCCGATCTCGTCGATGCGGGCGTCCCAGAACACGAGGCCGAAGCGGCGCTGCAACAGCGCGTGCCGCCCGCCGACGAGGCGCTCATGCTCACCAACGGAACGACGATAGAACACGCCGCGAGGTCGATCGACGGGCCGCCGTCCACCGAGCGGCTCGAACTCCGACTCGAGACGACGCTCGATTCCACACTCGAGGACGACGCCGCGCGTCCGCCGGAACCGGCGACTACAGCAGCACAGCGGGCAGTTAAAGACCGATACAGCGGTCAGCTGGAGGATACGCTTGCAGACGGCATCGAGTCCGGAATTGACCGCGAACGCGCCCGAGTGCTGAACGAACGCCTCGGCGCGGTCCCGGCCGGGCTCCCGATTCTCCCGGTTCCGGGCTATTGGTTCGCAACCGTGAACGTCTGGTACGTCAGCGTCTCCGGACAGTACGAGCGGTTCGCGGTCCGAACGGATCGCAGCGACGGAACCGCGCCAACGACGTATCTCCGTGATGGGAGCGTCTCGCGGACGACACACGACGGTGACGGGGTGAGACTCGGGACGGCAGCCCCGATCACCGTCGAAACAAGTACTGCGGTCGTCGTTGTCGTCCCGCCGGGACCGCGAGGTGTCGGGGATACCGACGGGGAACCGATCAATCAATCCCCAGGGTGGGGGTCATAGCGGCCCGAACCCTACTTGAACACGGAGGTCGAAGAAACGCTATGCTCCACGAAATCGCTGACGCACCGGGCGAGCGGTCGCCGTCTGCGCTCCACGACCGGTACGTCGACGCGCTCGTCGCGATGATCGAAGACCATGGGCTCGAGGCGGTCGCGGAGCGGTCCGCGGTCGATCCCTCGACGCTCCAGGCGCTGCTCGCCGGGGACGATCCCGGCGTGACGCTCGAGGACGCCGCGAACATCCTGGCTGTATCGGACGGCTCTCCCGACGGTGAGACGATCGCCACCATCGCCAGAGACGAGCTTCTGATGGGGATGACGACTGCGGTTCTCGACGTCGAAGCCGTCGAGTCAGGTATCGGCGGCGAACTCGAGGCCCGCGAGATCCAATCGAAGATCGAGGGCCGGTTCCCGATGACGCTCGAGGAGTTCGCGCTACTGTATCAGTACATCGAGGGGGCGCGGTGACGATGCGGGTGGGAGTTCTCGGCTGTGGATACGTCGGCTGTGAACTCGCCCGACAGCTCGTTTCCGACCACGATGTCGTTGGCGTCCGGCGCTCGGCCGACGGACTCGACGCGGTCAGGGCGACCGGTGCCAAGGCAGTACAGGCGGACGTAACCGACTCGGACGCGCTCGCTTCGGTCCCGGACGTCGACGCGCTCGTTTTCGCTGCATCCTCCGGTGGGCGCGGGGCGGCGGCGGCGGAACGCGTCTACGTCGACGGGCTCCGGACGGCGATCGAGGCGTTCGGTTCGCGTGAACACTCCCCCGATCGGCTCGTTTACACGTCGAGTACGGGCGTCTACGGGGACCACGACGGCGGCTGGGTCGACGAGGACACGACGCTTTCCCCGACGACCGAAAAGACGCGGGTGCTTGCGGAGGCTGAACGGATTGCCCGCGAGTTCGCGCCCGAGTACGGCATCGACGGCGCGGTCGCCAGGTTCGCCGGTCTCTACGGCCCGGATCGGTACCGCCTCGAACGCTATCTCGACGGTCCCGTCACCGAGGGGTATCTGAACATGCTTCACCGCGAGGACGCCGCGGGGATCGTTCGGTTCATGCTGGAATCGACCGACGAGGAGTTACTCGTCGCTGTCGACGACGAACCGGTCGAGAAGTGGCAGTTCGCCGACTGGCTGGCCGACGAATGCGGCGTCGAGCGCCCGGCCAAACGGACGAAGGCCGAACGGCTCGAGGACGACGGCCTCTCGGAACCGGCACGGCGCCGGATCCTGACGAGCAAACGGTGTTCGAACGGGCGGCTCCGCGAACTCGGCTACGAGTTTCGGTATCCGACGTACCGGGAGGGATACCGGGACGCGGTCGAGGCCCGTTCAACCGCGAACTGACTGCTCCGGCCGGCGTGGCGACACGTGCGATGCCGCAAGCCAGGCCTTTTTCGACACCGGACTCCTGTTAACGGGTAATGGAATACGTACAGGAGGGTGTCACGACGCTGCATGACCTCGGGGACGCAACCCCGGCCGCGCCGACTGACAGCGCGACTGTCGTCGTTCCGATGACGGAGCGCGAACACGCGGGACTTGCCGCCGAACGCGTCCTCTCGGCGCTCGAAACGGTTTCGCCGGAACGCGTCCTCGTTGCACTCCGGGCCTCAGAAAAACGGGTCGGTTCGGTCGTCGAGTGGCTCTCCGGTTTCGATCTCCCCATGTCGGTGCTTTGGTGCGATGGCCCCCGCCTCTCCGAGCACCTCGCCGACGCCGGACTCAACGGGACCCGCGGCAAGGGGCGGGACGTCTGGCTCGCGCTCGGGATCGCAAGCGACAGCGACTACGTCGTCGTCCACGACGCCGACGCGAAAAGCTACGACGAGCGCCACGTCCCGAAGCTGCTCTTTCCGCTCGCGCACGGGGCGGCCTTCTCGAAGGGGTACTACGCCCGTGTCGAGAATGACCGGCTCTACGGCCGACTGTTCCGGCTGTTCTATCGGCCGCTCGTCGACGCGATCGCCGCCGACCGAGACGCTCCGATCCTCGAGTATCTCGGATCGTTCCGGTATGCGCTGGCCGGCGAGTTCGCCACGACCGGCCGGACTGCACGGCGGCTCCGGATCCAGCGGGGGTGGGGCCTCGAGGTCGGAACGCTCGGGGAGGCGTTCCGGCTCGTCGGCCCCGAAGGGTCGGCCCAGGTCGATCTCGGGATCCACGAACACGATCACCGCTCCGTTTCCGGGCCGAGTGGGCTCTCCGATATGGCCACACAGGTCGGGGACGCGCTCCTTCGAGCCGTCGAGGACAACGGCTGTGAGCCGGCCTACGGGCGGCTCGAAGCGAGATACCGTGATGCTGCCGAACGCTTGGTCGATGCCTACGCGCTCGATGCGCGATTCAACGGGCTCGAGTACGACCGCGACGACGAGCTAGCACAGATCGACGCCTACGCCGGGACGATCGGACAGTCCGGGGTCGACACCCGGCTTCCGGCGTGGGAGGACGCCCCGATCGCGGTCGGGGATATCGCCACGGCGGCGGCGGACGATCTCGCGGACGCGACGGGTCTCGCTTCCGATTCGGTTCCGCTCCGTCGCCGGACGGAGCGTCCGGAACGTTGACGGCCGCCTCCGCCGACGGGTGACACATGAAACAGGCTATCGTCGCCCGGACGGACATCGGGATGGGGACCGGAAAGCTCGCCGCACAGGTCGCACACGCGTCGTTGAAAGCCTACGAAAACGCCGATCCGGACGCGCGAAACGAGTGGCAATCGGGCGGGCAAAAGAAGGTCGTTCTGAAGGGATCCGGCGAGAAACAGCTCCGCCGACTCGCCGACCGGGCGCGTCAGGAACGGCTGCCGCACGCGGTCGTGACCGACGCGGGACACACCCAACTCGAACCGGGAACGGTGACGACACTCGCCGTCGGGCCGGGCCCGGAGAACATCGTCGACAAGGTGACCGGCGATCTGAGCCTCTATTAGCTGAATGCAGGCGCTAAGCCCCCTCTCTCAAGGAGCACCGCAGTCCGCGCCAACGGACAAGGAGCGCAGTAGGGAGGGGATACAGCGTCCCCAGAAATCGGAGATTTCTGGTGTGCGAACGAATCGCTCCGCGATTCGTCCACGCCGTCATCGTCCTTCATGCACTGTTCTATTTCTGGCCCACAGGCCCACGCAGTCGTAACTTCTTTCTATTAGGTTCTACAAATATTGACTGAACCTAATGGAGTACGACCTCGACACGGGAGCACACTCGGT
>OBKM01000325.1_pt1 | contig 24005 bp, 22 predicted proteins | sample 1519691 | NCBI WGS metagenome assembly OBKM01 (sample SAMEA37050418, study PRJEB22526) | metagenome | biome: saline pan; feature: lake; material: water | place: Egypt | collected 2015 | depth 0.5 m | reverse complement strand
CGGCGCAACTGCTTTGCCATCCCGACAACCGTGAGTTCGATCCCATCCCGATACTCGTAGCTACGCTCCCCTGCTCGTTCGTACCCTTGTGTCTCGTAAAACGGCACTGCGTTGCGTGAGGCCCACAACCCCAGCGACTCGAGACCCTGCTGCATCGCCTTCGTCTCTAGCTTGCTGTAGATACGCGACCCCACTCCGTTCCGAGCAACCGATGGATGGACGTAGATCGCCGTGATCTCCCCCTCAACGTCGGTCTGGAGATACTCCCCCGCCTCAGATTTCATCCAGCCGAATCCGACGACCCCGGTTGTATCCTCGGCAACAGCAAAGAACGTGTCTTCGGATTCGATCGGGTACTCGTCTGGACTGCGGTCGTGGGCCCATGCCGCCACCTGTTTCTCGGTGTAACTCCGCGTTCCCAACCCCTCGATCGAGGAGAGATGCACGTCACAGATCTGCTTGGCATCTCCAGCGACTGCCTCGCGAACGGAAACGGGCATACCACAGTTTCAGAAGACAGAGTCTTAAGCGCTTGTGTTAACGGCCTCAAGCTCAAGTGGTTCGAGACCCGGAGGCTCGTCAGCTGCACACGGGCATCGCCCGCTCGCAGGTTCGTTGGACGGTGTCCAACGCTCATCACGGAAATCAGAGATTTCCGTACGACCCGTGGCATCCGTCTTCGTTCTTCTGTGAACTGGACCCAGTCCGGTTGCAGTATCCTGACCACGCCCTGTACAACACTACCACCCTCCAGCTTGCACGCCTTGATCGTCCTATCTGAGTCAGATTACAAGCGGCGTGCAACAGACAGAGCATAACTGCAGCAAGCGGTGACACCAATTTTATACCGTTCTCCTCACAGACTCTCGGGGAATCCAGTCTGCAGAATCAGCTCTCACAGGCTCTGCACTCAAGGATATCTCGACTGAACTTCTGTGCAGCGTTCACGCTGTGCTGATAGTAGAGGCTTTTCACACCCTTCTTCCAGGCCTCGATGTAGAGCTGGTTGAGCTCTCTGACGCTGACCTCACTCGGGTCGATCGAGATGTTCACGCTCTGTGACTGATCGATGTGTTTCTGCCGCTGTGCTGCCTGGTTGATGATTGCCATCTGTGGTATCTCACCGAAGGTCTTGAACACCTCTTTCTCTGTGTCTGTCAGGCAATCGAGATGCTGCACACTCCCGTCTTTCTGTGCGATACTGTCCCAGACTTCGCGCTCGTCCTTTCCTCGCTTTTTCAGTATCGCCTCAAGGAATCGGTTTTTCTGCGTCGACTTCAGCTTCGCGCCGTCGCGGACGAAGTAGTTCGACTTCAGCGGTTCGATACTCGGACTGACCTGCCCCAGGATGACACTACTGGATTTTGTTGGGGCCACACTCATCGTTGTCGTGTTCCGGCGACCGTAGCCTTCGAGCACCTCCGGTTCGCCGAACTCATCGGCAAGCCGGCGACTCTCCTCGTAACTCCGTTCTCTGATGGTCGAGAAGATTTCCTCGTTTTTCTGCATCGCATCCATGCTGTCGAACGGGATCATCTTGCTCTGGAGATAACTGTGCCACCCCAGCACGCCGATACCGATCGCCCGGTGTCGCTTTGCAAACCGAACCGGGCGCTCCATGAACTGTGTCCCTTCCGCCTCTTGGATGAACTCCTCCATGACAGCATCGAGAAACCGTGTCAGCGTCTCTACTGCGTCGGTGTCTTTCCACTCGTCGTAGTGGAGTGCGTTCATCGACGAGAGACAACAGACGAAACTCTCGTCAGGCGTGGCCGGCAGTGCAATCTCGGTACACAGGTTCGAGGCGTTGATGTCGTAGCCTTTGTTCTTGTACACCTGTGGCTTCCCGTCGTTCATGTTGTCCCGGAAGATGATGTACGGGACACCAATGTTGATCCGCGTCTCGATGATTTCTGCCCACGTCTCTCGCTTCTGTTCGTCACCGTCGAGCATCGCCTGGAACCACTCGTCCCCGATGATGACGCCGTAGTACATATCTTGGACGGGGTCACCCTCGGTCTTGATGTTGAGCCACTCCTCGAGATCGTCGTGCTCGACGTCGATATAGCCCGCAAACTGGCCCCGCCGCGTCTCGCCCTGGCTGACGACGTTGATGATCGTGTCGAACAGCTCGGTGAAACTGTAACTCCCGTTGCTCTTGCCGTTGTTCGTGATTGGGCTTCCCCGAGGGCGGAGTTCCCCGAAGTACCCACTCGTCCCGCCGCCCAGCTTGGTCATCTCGCCTACTTCGGCCTGCGTATAGAGGATACTCTCCATGTTATCCTCCATGTAGCTCCCGAAGCAGCTGATCGGGAGACCCCGGTCCAAACCAAAGTTCGACCACACTGGACTCGCGAGGCTGTAAAAGCCCCGACTCATGTAGTCGTAAAACCTGTCAGCGAAGCCCTCGTCGTCCAGGATTTCTTCGGCCCGCTCTGCGATCTCTCTGACCCGCTCCTCGGCTGTGACCCCCTCGAGCAGGTAACCCTCCCTGAGGAACGCCCGGCTGTCCTCATTCAGCCAGTAGAACGGCTCTTGGTGTTGCTGTTTCAGTTCCGTGAGTGCTGCCTCTGTGCCCGCATCGACGTCGACATCGGTTTCTGGTTCTGGTTGGGCCATCGTTAGAACATGTCCTCCGCGGTAACACTTTGTGTATGCTTGCTGTACGTGGTCGACCGCTTGCTGAAGAAGTCGTTGTCCTTCGTCATCATGATGTCCTCATCGAACCACCGCGTCTCCCCGAGCAGCTCCTTGTCCGGCTCAAAAACCGGCTCTACACCGACATTCTCGAGGCTCTGGTTGAACCGATCCCGCAGGAACGCGTCAACGTGCTCTCGGGGGAGAAACTCCAACTCGCCGTCCTCGAATATCCAGTCCAGTATCTGCATCTCCGCCTCAAACGCCTGCTGGCAGGCCTCCTGGACTTCCTCCTCGAAACCCTCATCGAAGAGGTCTGGATTCTCCTCACGGATCGTCTCCACCAGTTCGACACCAAACAGCCCGTGAATCTGTTCTTCCTTGCTGGTCGCTTCGACAGCATTGGCAATCCCCTTGAACTTCTTCTCGTGCTTGTCGAAGCTCGTCATAATGAGAAACTGCGAGAACAGGGAGACGTGCTCGACAAACGTGGAGAAAAGCAGCACGCTCATCACGTACTCCTGTGTGTCGTCACTCTCACTCTTCTCCAGGTACTCGTCGAGGTATTCGATGCGTTGCTCGATTGCTGGGACCTCGGTCACCTCCTCAAAGTCCTCCGTGATCCCCAGGATGTCGAGGAGATGGCTGTACGCGTCCATATGCCTGACCTCGCTCTCCGCGAAGGTCATTCCGACATTGCCGACCTCTGCTTTGGGCATCTCCTCGTAGATATCCGACCAGAAGGTCTTGACCTGGACTTCGATCTGTGCGATAGCCAGCATCGTCCGCTTGATGACGGTCTTCTCAGCCGGTGTCGTGTTGACCTTGAAATCCTGCACGTCCCCATCGAAGTTAAACTCCGTGTGGACCCAGTAGCTGTTCCGGATCGCATCAACGTAGTCCGGAAAGTCGGGGTACTCGTAGGGCTTCAACTGCGTTCTCTCTGAGAAGAGATCACGCTCTGGTTCTGTATCGCTCTGTACGTCCGTGTTCGTATCCGCGAGTGGGGTTTCGCTTTCACTCATTGGTAGTCGCCTCGAATAACGATGTCAGTTGTGTTGTCGGTGCTACTGCCGACCGTTGGCCGGGTGCGCCCGATCACACTTGTCCTGTCTGTGGAACTGGCCTGCATGGTAGCTCAGTGTCTCACTCGCTCGGTGTGCTTTGCTGCTGACTCTGGTCTGGTGGTGCCGTGGCGGTATCTCCATTCGCATCGGCGAGAAGGCGGTCGAGCACCTCTTTGAAGTCCTCCGGGTCTGTATACCCATTGAACACAGACACGAACCGGACATACGCCACCTTGTCTAACTCCCTGAGCCTCTCAGCGACGGCATCTCCAATCACGTGCGACCCGACTATCTGCTCGTCTCGACCCTTTATTTCGGCCGTAATGGCTTCGACTAGTTCAGTGACCGTCTGGGTCGTTACCGGCCGTTTTTCAACTGCTACCTGAATGCCGGATCGGACCTTCTCCCGATCATACGGTTCGATGGAGCCATCTCGCTTCTTGACACGGACCGATTCCCACTCTTTCCGTTCGTAGGTGGTGAACCGGAACTGACAGCGGTTGCATTCACGACGGCGTCGAACCGCGTCTCCATTCTCGATGTTTCTCGTGTCTCGAATGGACGTGTTGTCGTGGTCGCAGTCCGGACAGTTCATCTTTGAGGTCTCGTGTCTTCACTCCCCACCATATGTAGGGGGTCTACTAAGACACATACAGTATGTTATGGGGAGGTGTAATAAACTTTTTCAAGCTAATCTTCACCACATCAAGCAAGATTGATGAGGGCATCAACCGATATCGTGGACGTTGGGGTTCGCCCGCTGAACCGACCGGAGAGTGAGAGACACACCGCCCCAGAGACTACCCACCCTGCACTGATCGCTTCCGGTGGCGCAATCAGACAAGCCCCTGATGAAAGGCTCGCGCCTTCTCTCTTGCACGGCCGCGAGCGCAGCCTCGTCGGAGGCCGGGGCGAGCGCGCCACCACAGTCGGCACAGCGGCTGCCGCTGTCGGTACGAGCGCCACAGTCGAAAACAGGCAAACGCCTCGGTGGTGTGCATACCCCCAGTCGGAGCGGCCGCGGCTAAGCACTGTCCGTCGGGGGCAGCTGTCCCCACGGACGGCCGGTCAAGCCGCGTTCTGCACCGGTGTCGCCCGTGACGACGGCCGGCCCGGAGCATCAGTCGGCGGGACCCTCGATGCGCTCCTCGATCTCGTCGACGTCGAGAACGCGGCCGTCGAACGGCAGGACATCCTGCAGGCGCCGGGCGTAGGGATGACCGTTGAACCGCTCGGCGATGACCGGTACCGCCAACGCAAGCCCGAAGATGGTGGCGTAGCCGGCCATTCTGACACCGGCCATCACCGGCACCTCGGCGCCGGCCACCTCGATGAGGATATCGATGGTCACGAGCGCCTCGAACACCCGGAAGCCGACCAGCGCAGGGATGATGAGCACGCCAAGCAGGACAATTGAACCGCCCATCGGGTCGGGCCAGCTATCGTGGATGAGATACCAGACGACGAGCCCTCCGACTGCCGCACCGATAGACATGGTGACGAACTCCTCGGAGCCGAGCGGGTTCGAGATGACCGCCACGGCGAAGGCAAACAGAAACATCGGCAGCACCGACCGGGGGTCGTCCGTCGAGAGCCAGAGCCCGAACCAGACCAGAAGCAGGCCGAGTGCGGCCCCGAGAATGACATCACCCAGATAGTGGACGCCGATAACCACCCGCGAGAACGCCACACAGGCGATGATGAGCCCCGCGACAGTGTAGCGCTGCCACCGCTTGCCGATATCCATCACGACCGCGAGGCCGGCGTAGATGGCCGCAGAACCCATCGCATGTGCGCTCGGCGTGCTCAGCCCGTCGTACTCGTCGGGCGCAAACTCGAGCGGTTCCCCGGCCTGTGCGGCAACCAGCGGCCGCTGGACGTCCAGAATCCCCTTGAGGCCGGCGCTGAGTGCGAGTGTCGCCACCGCGATAGCCATGAGCATCCCCCGCTTGCGCCAGTCCCCCTCGCGGCCGAACCAGTAGAACAGTATCGCGAGACCCACCACCGTCGCGCCGTCACCGAGTCGGGTCACGAGCGCGAAAAAGTCGATCGCAACCTCCGGCAGGGCCTCGTGGATAGTCCGGTTCGTCTCGTAGTCCCACAAAAACGTAGGCAGATCGCGCTGACCAGTCACGGATATACAGCCGCGTTCGACTATATAGAAGCTTTCGCCGGACAGCCGGTCCTGTCGCCCGACAGGGCGGTCGTCTCACGGGCTGTTGCCCGCCGTTCGGAGTGTAGCTCGGCAGACAGGTGGGCGCCGGCTCGTGACACAGCGGGCGCCGCCCCGGACGGGGACATGTGGGTCAGCCGAGAACGGCGTCGAGGGCGAGTGGAACGTTGCCGTGGGTGTATCCCTCGACGGTGTCGTCGGGGCGCATCCGGTAGACGACGGCGGGGTTGTAGCCCACACCGGGGCGCTCGGCGCGCAGACTCGCCCACTCGTCGTCCCGGAACGAGCTGCAGTCGACCAGCAGGACAGCCCCGTCGTGGGCGTCGAGCTGGGTGGTGGTCTTGTTGTCGACGGTGTCGCGGAGCGCGGCGGCGGGCGTGCCGGCCCGGCGGCGGCCCGGGGGTTCGGGTCGGGTCACCTCGACGAGCGTCTCCCCGTCGACGCGGAAATCGAGCGCGTGCCCGGAGTCGAGTTCGACCTCGGGGACGAACGAGTGCCCCGCATCGAGCAGGAGCTTCACGGCGTTGAGTTCGGCCATCGTGGCGCGCATCCGCACGAGGTCGAGCCGGGCGCTTGTCCCGAGTTTCGCCGCCATCGTGTAGCGGTAGGCGTCAAGCGCCCCGGTCTGAAGCAGTCGTTCGTAGAAGGCCAGCCCCGCCTCACGGGTCGCGTCGGGAAACCCGGCCGCGTGCTCGCGAAGGAACCGCCGGGTGGTCTCCCGGCCATCCTTCGAGAACAGCACCGGCAGAAAGAACCACGCGACGTACTCGTGGGCGGCGAGCCACGGCTCGCTCTCCTCGAGGTCGGCCAGGAGTTCTCGCTGTGCCCACCGGGCAATGGGGTACGGGGCCTCGGCGAACGTGTACTTCTCGGTGCGCCACAGCGGCTCCGGTGTCTCGGTGTTGCCCAGCCAGTAGGCCCCGTCGCCGTGCCACGCAAACAGCGCGAGGTCGCCGTTGTGCATCGAGAGCCGGCGGGCAGTGTACCCCGGCGGGGGCGAGAACCGCGGCTCCTGCAGGTCGGCACCGAACTTCCGGGCCAGCGGGCGAAGGAGGGCCTCCCTGACACGCCCCTCGTGCCAGGAGCCGGTCGAATGTCGAAAGCGGATGGGTCCGGCCACACGAGTGGTAGCGCGCCAGCGGCTTTGTGTCTTGTGTCGGACCCCTGCAGTCGGGGCGAGAGACCCCTGAAGCGCCGATTGGCTTATAGCTGCCCGGGTCGTAGCGGGCGAATGGAGCAACACCCCTCGGGAAAGGGCACCCGGAGAGACGGGGTGACACCCCTCGAAGACAGTGCCGCACTCGATGAGTTCGTCTCGGACTCGGAGACTGCGCTCGTGGAGTTCTACACGGATGGCTGTGGCATCTGTCAGAGCATGGAACCGGTCATCGGAAATCTCGCCCGTGAACTCGACGTCGCGATCGGAACGGTGAACCCGCGTGACGACCCGGCACTTGTCGACAGGTTCGATGTGCAGAGTGTCCCGCTTTTCGTACTCTTCGTCGACAGCGAGGCCGTCGCGAGACTCGCCGACGGGTTCGTCGGCGGCGACGAGCTCACTGCCTGGGTCGACGAACAGAGATGAGTGCTGACAGAACGCTCTACCAGCCGGCAGCGAGACCGTGTTGGCGAGATGCGACCGGTGCGCTCCCGCAACGGGGTCGTCGCCCGGAGCGGGTTGGACAGGCTCTGATGGGGTTTATGGCTCGCTCGCCGCTCTCGGCTCGGACCCCGCCTGCGTTGCCGTCGGTGTCCGTCGGCTCTCCCCTGATGGGGGGTGGCGAGAAGACGAACGAGACCCACGTCGCAGTGCGCGAGACCAACCGGGGCCGCGAGTGATGGTAGCGACATCCGCGACGGCGACCGACGCCAGCACGTCGGCACGAGACACCCGGCTCCGGTCGTGGAACGCGATCATGGCGGTTGTTCACTTCCTGCAGGGGGGTGCGATGGTACTCATCGCCGAGGGTGTCCTGTGGCCCATCACGCGCACCAGATACGAGTTCGATACCGAGGCCGAGGCGATCGCCCCGGAGACGCTCTCGTTTGTCGATGCGAACCTTCCGTTGCTCGTGGCCGGGTTTCTGTTCATCTCTGCGTTCGCACACGCGATCATCGCGACGGTCAAGTACGACGCGTACACAGCCTACCTCGACAGGGGCATGAACCCGTACCGCTGGTACGAGTACTCCGTGAGCGCCTCGCTCATGATCGTCGTGATCGGCATGCTGGCCGGTATCTGGGACCTCGGAACGCTCGTGGCGCTTTTCGGACTCGTCGCGGTGATGAATCTCTGCGGTCTCCTGATGGAACAGCGCAACGAGTCCACCGACGAGACCGACTGGACGCCGTTCTGGGTCGGTGTCGTTGCTGGTATTCTGCCCTGGGTCGTGATCGGAATCTCCTTCATCGGGAGTGTCACGGCAAGCGCCGGCGAGTTCCCGGAGTTCGTCATCTACATCTACATCTCGATTTTCCTCTTTTTCAATCTCTTCACGCTGAATATGGCGCTGCAGTACCGGGAGGTCTCCTGGTGGGAGGACTACCGCTTCGGCGAGCGGATGTACATCGTGTTGAGTCTGGTGGCAAAGTCTGTTCTTGCGTGGCAGGTGTACTTTGGGACACTGAGCTCGCCGATCTAGTGATTCCGGTCACAGTCGACACGGACCGCCACACCACCGGGACGAGGCCCGGACCAGACGGCCTATTGTGCCGGGCCCCGTGAGACGAGGTATGCGAACACTCGCATTCGACGGCCGCATGGGCGCGAGCGGCGACATGCTGCTCGGCGCGCTCGTCGCTGCCGGAGCCGACCCCGACGCGCTCGCCCCCGTCGAGGATGGACTCGGTGTCACGTACGACATCAGGCGGGCGACGCGCTGTGGCATCGAGGCAACCGACGTGACCGTCCGGCTGACGACCGGCCAGGGCGGTGGACACGACCACCACGGACAGCACCACGACGGCGGGAGTGACCACGAACACCGTCAGGACGGGGATGACGGCCATACGCACGCGGAGGGCGCTGGTCCACAGCGGACCTATCCCGAGGTTGTCGAGGTCGTCGAGTCGCTCGAACTCCCGCCAGGGGTCGAGAGCGATTCGCTGTCGGTCTTCGAGCTGCTCGGCGAGGCAGAGGCCGCGGTCCACGGGACCGACCTGACGGGGACACAGTTCCACGAGGTGGGGGCCGACGACGCCATCGCGGATATCGTCGGGGCGGCGCTGCTGCTCGCGGACCTGAACCCCGACCACGTTGTGACCACGCCCCTGGCCACCGGTGGCGGGGCTGTCGAGACCAGCCACGGGGTCTACCCCGTTCCGACACCGGCAGTCGTCGAACTCGCCGGCCGGGCGGACTGGTCGCTCGGGGGTGGCCCCGTCGAGGCCGAACTCCTGACGCCGACAGGTGCGGCCGTCCTCGCTCACGCCGCAACCGGGGTCGAGTCACTTCCCCCGCTCCGGGTCGAGACCGCCGGGTACGGCGCGGGTGACCGGTCGTTCGAACGGCACCCGAACGCTCTCCGGGCGCTGGTCGGCGAGACGACCGGCGACCTCCGGCGCGAGCCGGTGACGGTACTCGAGACCAACCTCGACGACGCGAGCCCGGAGCATCTCGGCGGCCTCCAGGAGACGCTGACAGCAGCAGGCGCGCTGGACGTGACCGTGCTCCCAGCGACGATGAAAAAGTCCCGACCGGGCCATCTCGTGAAGGTCGTCGTCAGCCCGGAGAACGCCCGGCAGGTGGCGCGGCGGCTCGCCACCGAGACCGGGACACTCGGCGTCCGTGAACACGGGAGCGGCCACCGCTTTGTTGCTGACCGCGAGCAGCGGTCGGTCCCGCTCGAGATAGACGGCCGGACGGTCGAGGTGACGGTGAAGGTGGCCTCACTCGGCGGCTCGGTGTACGATATCAGCGGCGAGTTCGACGACGCGCTCGCGGTCGCCCGCGAGACCGGACACCCCGTCCGGGAGATACTCGACCGCGCCGAACGTCGGGTCCGCGAGACGCTCGCGACCGACGGCTAGACACGAACGTCAACAGTTCCACAGATGTCGATTGGTTTTTCCGTGTCAAGGGCTAACGTGTATCTGCATGGGGTTCGGGAGCTACGACGAGAGCGAACAGGACAATCAGGAGTACGACGCCGACCTCGAGGAGAGTGACGGCGTAAGTACCGAAGACACCGAACACGACGGCGCGGTGGAGTTCGAGTTCACGGCATCGAACGACGAGTTGCTCGACAAGCTCGAGGACATCAAAGAGAACACGTGAAACCCGGGACGCGTGCGCTCGGTGTCGCGGAGTCCTACCGCGGCACGGAGAGCACCGTCGCCGGTTGTGTCGTCCGCGCCGACCGTGTCGTCGACGGGTTCGGCTTCGCCACCTGGACCGTCGGCGGCACAGACGCGACCCCCACCCTCGTTGACCTGGTCGACCGACTCGACCGCGAGGACCTCCAGTACCTGCTTGTTGCGGGCATCGCACCCGCCTGGTTCAACGTGCTCGACCTGCACCGCCTGCACGACGCCACCGGCCTGCCCACGGTGTCGGTGAGTTTCGAGGCCAGTGAGGGGCTCGAAGCGGCCATCCGCGAGGCGTTCCCCGGCGACCACCAGCGTCGGGTCGACACCTACCGCGCACAGCCCCCCCGCCGGCCGGTGACGGTCGGTGAGCGACGACTCTTCGTTCGGGCTGTCGGTCTCGAGGAGGACCGCGTTGCGACGGTGGTTCGCGAGTTCACGCACGCGGGTGGCCGACCCGAACCGCTGCGGGTCGCGCGCCTGGCGGCACGGGCAGCCGACACGTTCCGGGGCCGGGCCCCCGGGACCACACCCGAGGAACTGTAGGTACTTTGTGCCCGGCGACACTCGCTGTAGTATGGACGACAACTGGGACCCGGAGACACTCGGCGTGGGCGGGTGCACGCGCTGTCCGGAGCTCGCTGGGTCACGGAGTCAGATCGTCGACGGCACGGGTCCGGCCGATGCCGACCTGCTGTTCGTCGGCGAGGCCCCGGGTGCGACCGAGGACGAGCGCGGCGAGCCGTTCGTCGGCCGGAGCGGTGACGTGCTCGACGACGGCCTGCGCGCGGCCGGACTCGCCAGGGCCGACGTGCGCATCACCAACTGCGTGCGGTGTCGCCCGCCGGAGAACCGTGACCCGACCGGCGACGAGCGGGCCAACTGCCGTGGCTACCTCGATGCCGAGATACGCGCGGTCGACCCCGAGCTCGTGGTCGCACTGGGCAAGGTCCCCGCCGAGCACCTGCTCGGGCGGTCGGTCGCCGTCACCGCCGAGGCCGGCGACCTCGATGCGGTCGCGGTCGACGGTGACCGGTGGCCGGTGCTGGTCTGTGTCCACCCGGCGGCGACGCTGTACGACCCCGGCCAGCGCGAGACGTTCGCAGACGCCATCGAACGGGCCGCCGAGTACGCCGGCCCCGGGGGCCAGTCGACGTTCGACGCGTTCGGCTGACAGCGTCGACCGCGGGGAGCCTCCGGCCGGTCGGTCCTGACCCTGAGGCGGTCAGTACAACTCCGCGACGCGCGCGTCGAACGCCGCCTGCAGCCGGCGGGTCACCGGGCCGGTCCCGAACGTGTGCTCGTCGACACGCTCGGCCGGCCGAACCTCCCACGTGGAGTTGGTGAGAAACACCTCCGACGCCGCCGCCAGCGCCGCCGGGTCGTACCGGCCCGTCTCGACAGGTATCCCCTCCGTCCGGGCACACGAGAGCACCACCTCCCGGGTGACACCGGGCAACAGCGGGAGCTCAGCCGTCGGCGTCTGGAGCACCCCATCACGGACGAAAAACAGGTTGCTCGTCGCGCCCTCTGTCAGGAGCCCCTCGGCCGAGCACAGCAGCGCCTCGTGAGCGTCTGTCCCACGGAGTTCGAGCCGGGCGAGAATGCCGTTGAGGTAGTTGTGGGTCTTGGTGGCCGCTGGCACCGCCTTGTCGGGCACCGGCTCGGTCTCGACGGTCCGCAGCCGGGCGGGTTCGTCCCAGACGCGCTCGCCATCCGGTCCGCCCTGGGGCAGCCCCTTTACCAACACGACCACCGTCGGGTCGACCGCCTCGTCGGGTGTCAGCTTCCCCGGCTGGACACCCCTGGTCACCGACAGCCGCACGTACGCGTCGGCCAGGTCGTTCGCCGCGAGCGTCGCCGCGACCCTCTCCCGGAGGTCCCCGACCGGCGGGACCGCGTCGGCGAACCCCAGACGCTCGCAGGTTCGGCGAAGCCGCCGGGCGTGTGCCCCCCACCGGAACGGTGTCCCGCCGTAGACCCGGAGGGTCTCGAACGCCGCGTCACCGTACATGAACCCCCGGTCGCGAACACTCACCGTTGCCTCCGCCGCGGGGACGAGCACGCCGTCGACGTGGTAGACCACCTCACCCATCCATCCCGCCCCTGTCGGCCCCGCCGACCGCTTCGCCCGTCTGCCCGACCGCAATCCCAGCGTACTGTCGGAGGAAGTTCTCGAGGAGCCGCATCCCCTCGCGGGTGAGGATACTCTCGGGGTGGAACTGGACACCGACGTGGGGGAGACACTCGTGGCGGACGCCCATCACGATCTCGGCGTCGTCCTCTGTGCGGGCGGTCTCGACGAGGTCGGAAGGGAGATCCGCCTGCGTGATGGCCAGCGAGTGGTACCGGCCGACGTCGAACTGTTCGGGGAGGCCCTCGAAGATCCCCCGGCCGTCGTGGGAGACCGTCGAGGGCTTGCCGTGGACAACCTCCGGCGCGTGACCGACCCGTCCGCCACAACCCGCACACAGCGCCTGGTGGCCGAGACAGACCCCCAGCGTCGGGTACGCCCGCTCGGCGAACAGCGCCATCGAGACGCCGGCCGCCTCCGGCGTCCCGGGGCCCGGCGAGATAACGACCGCGTCGGGGTCGATGGCATCCACGTCCTCGAGTGTGATGGCGTCGTTCCGGCGGACCACCAGGTCACCGTCCCGCCCGGGGCCGGCGACCAGCTCGCCGACGTACTGGACGAGGTTGTAGACAAACGAGTCGTAGTTGTCGATGACGAGCACCGTCGGCTCCCGGCCGGGCTCGTGGTCGGCGGGTGTCTCGGCCGCGCTGTCGTTCACCGTCATCGTGGTGTCTCAACCCGGAGATCGGCGCGGTCGGCGAGCGCGCGGTCGACGGCGGTCACGAGCGCGCGGCCCTTGTCGAGGGTCTCGTCGTACTCGCGGTCGGGCACGGAGTCGTGGACGATGCCCGCGCCGACACGCAGATGGTACTCCCGGCCGTACCGGACCAGCGTCCGGATGATGATGTTCAGCGTCGCGCGCTCGTCGAAGCCGAAGATGCCGATACTGCCCGTGTAGGGCCCCCGGCGGGTCGACTCCATCTCGTCGATGATCTCCATCGTCCGCGGTTTCGGCGCGCCGGTGATGGTCCCGCCGGGAAACAGCGCCCCGACCACGTCCGCCATCGACTGGCCGGCCCGGAGTCGCCCCTCGACAAGCGAGACCAGATGCATCACCTCGGCGTAGCGGTCGACGCGGCGGTACTCGGTCACGTCGACGCTGCCGTACCGGCAGACCTTGCCGAGATCGTTGCGCTCCAGATCGACGAGCATGGCGTGTTCTGCCCGCTCTTTCTCGTCGTCGAGCAGCTCCTGGGCCAGACGGCTGTCCTCGCGGTCGGTCTCGCCCCGGGGTCGCGTGCCGGCGATCGGTTCAGTGACGACCCGGTCGCCCTTGCGGGCCAGCAGCAGTTCGGGGCTGGCACTCACCAGGTCGACCCCGGGAAACTCGAGCAGCCCGGAGTACGGCGCGGGGTTGACCGCCCGAAGTGCGTCGAACGCCTCGACAGGGTGGACCGCCGCCGGCGCGCGCAACCGCTGTGAGATGTTCGACTGGAACGTGTCGCCGTCGCGGATGTAGGATCTGACCCGCTGGACGCGGTCGGTGAACGCCGCCCGCCCGGAGTCACTCTCGAACCGGGCGCTCGCGGTCGAGACCGGCGGGTCACCGACCGACGGGTCACCCTCACAGGCCCGCCGTGCCAGGGCAAGCGCCGCCGCCCGGCCCCGCTCGTACGCGTCACCGACGGCCTCGTCGTCGGTCGGTCGCTCGATCCGGGGACAGGACGTGACACGCAGTGTCGTCGGCCCGTCGCGTGGCTCCTCCCAGGCGGCGAGTGTCTGGTACCGGGCGAGTTGCAGGCGCGGCAGATCCCGGTCGCGCCGTGTGCTCGTCGGGAGCTCCTCGAGTTCGCGTGCGACATCGTACGAGAGCCAGCCGACCAGCCCGCAGGGGTAGGGCACGTCACAGTCACCCCGGCGCAGCTGCTCCCCGGCCAGAAGCCCATCCAGTGTCTCGAGTGCCGACCCGTCGGGGCCGACCGCGTGGACGGCCGACGGGTCGACCCCGAAGTAGCCCCACCCCTCCTGACCGCCGGTGGTCTCCAGGTACGCACCCGGATCCGCACCGCGTGCCCGCCGGTAGGCGAGAAAGGGGTCGTCGACGGTCACCCGAACCTCGACCGGCACGCGCACACCGGGCTCGCCCTCGGCGGCGGCCCTGCCGAACGCCGCGGGTGTCGTGACCACCTCAGTATCCATACAACCTGTATAGTCCCCGGCGTCTAAACGACTTTCGGGGCCACGCACCGACGGGTCACCACTCTGTCGCCTGGGTCTGCCAGTCGGATGCCCGCGACTCCGACACCTGTGCGGCCGCCGCGACGGCCTCGGTGTCTGCCGCCGCGAGGTCTGCGACCGTCTCGATACCCACCTCGGTCAGACGCTCACTGTAGGTCGGCCCGATACCCCGTATCTCGGCGACCGGGGCGTCCGCACCCGGCCGCTCTGTTCCCGCCTCGGTGTCGTCGTCGGCCTCCGTGACCGCCCCGTCGACGGCCGTCTCGGCCTCGCGTTCGACGGTGACGCTCGTCTCCTCGTCCGGTTCCTCTGTCGTGTCCGAGATGCCGAACAGCCCCTTGACAACCTCGGTGACGAACTTTACTGGCATCTGTCTGTTCGTTGGATCCTCGGTTACTTAACTCGTCGGAATCGGCCATCCGCACACACGGCCGGCAGCCAGCAGACCCCATCGGATGGCAGGTGAGCCCGCTCTGGACCCGCTCGTGCCGTCTGTTGTCGTCCCGGCGGCTACCGGTCGAGTTCGGCGCGAAGCCGTTGGTTCATCACCTCGACCGGGGCGTCCTGACCGGTCCACTGTTCGAACGCCTCGACACCCTGGTACAGGAGCATCCACGCGCCGTCGATGGGCTGTGCGCCGGCTGCCGCGGCATCCCGGAGCAGTCGCGTCTCGACGGGCGTGTAGACCGCATCGAGCACCGTCAGGTCGGCGTGGAGCGCTGTCGGCTTGACCGGCGACCGGTCCTCGGCCATGCCGACACTCGTGGCGTTGACCAGCACGTCGGCACCGGGGAGCAGCTCCCCCACCCCACCGAGCGGGTGTGAGTCGGCGGCCCCGCCGGCGGCGGTCACGTCGGCGGCCAGGCGGTCAGCAGTCTCGACGGTCCGGTTGGCGATGTCGACGCCCATCCCCTCGCCGGCGAGCGCGAACGCCGCGGCGCGGCCCGCCCCGCCCGCGCCGAGGACAACTGCCCGCCCGGTGAGCGACACATCGTGGTGCTGGAACGCCCGGACCAGCCCCACCGCGTCGGTGTTGTGCCCCGTCGGGGGGTCGCTCCCGAAGTCGACGGTGTTGACCGCGCCGATGCGGGCGGCGAGCGCGTCCGGCTCGACCGCCGGCAACACGTCCTGCTTGAACGGGATGGTGACGTTGAGCCCCGCCACACCGAGGGTGGCCCCACACTCGACGGCGCGTGCGCCGGCCTCGACCGGTGGCTCGAACGTGACATACTGCGCGTCGATGTCGCGGGCGTCGTAGGCCGCCTCGTGCATCGGCGGCGAGAGCGAGTGCCCGACCGGGTTGCCGAGGAGCCCGTACACCTCCATGCTACCACCGACAGCTGTGACGACCCGCCGTGCGCCCGTCCAGCCCGACCTGTGATGGTGGGCCACCGCTGCTGTGCATACCGACACGTGGCCCGATGTGTGCAAAAGCGTTTCTACGGATCAGGGCCAGAGCCCGCGGAGCTTGTGGGCCTCGGCGACGCGTTCCAGCGCGACGATGTACGCGGCGTCCCGCCAGGAGACATCGCGGCGCTTGAACGCCTCGCGGACGGCCCGGAAGGCGTCGAGCATCTCGGTTTCGAGCTCCTCGTTGACCCGGTCGAGCGACCACGACCGGCGGTTGATATCCTGCAGCCACTCGAAGTACGAGACGGTGACCCCGCCGGCGTTGGCGAGGATATCCGGGACCACCGGAATCCCCCGCTCCTCGAGAACGGCGTCACCGGTCGAGGTGACCGGCCCGTTCGCACCCTCGACGACGAGGTCGGCCGCGACCGCGTCGGCGTTGGCCCCGGTGATGACGTTCCCCACCGCCGAGGGGACAAGCACGTCCACGTCCAGTTCGAGCAGCTCGGTGTTCGGGATTGTCCGGTCGGCGTAGTCGGTCACGGCCTCGGGTTCCTCGTCGTGTGACGGGACAGCCCGGGTGTCGATCCCGCCGGGATCGTACATCGCGCCGTTGACATCGCTGATGGCGACAACCGTCGCACCCCACTCGTCGAGCAGGCGGGCGGCGTTTGCACCGACACTCCCGAAGCCCTGGACCGCGACGGTCAGCTCGTCGACAGACCGGTCGTAGTGCTCGCAGGCGGCACGCGTGACGATGGCGACACTCCGCCCGGGTGCCTCCTCCCGCCCCCGACTGCCGCCGATCGCCGGCGGCTTCCCCGTCACGACCCCCGGGATTGTCTCGTCTTCCTGCATCGAGTAGGCGTCCATGATCCACGCCATCGTCTGTGGGTCCGTACCCATGTCCGGCGCGGGGATGTCCTCCATCGGCCCGATGACGTTGCGAATCTCCTGTGTGAACCGCCGGGTGACACGCTCTTTCTCGCCACGGCTCAGCCGCTTCGGGTTGACCGCCACCCCGCCTTTCGCGCCGCCGAACGGGATGTCCATCACCGCACACTTCCAGGTCATCCACATCCCCAGCCCGACACACTCGTCGCGGGTCACTCCGGGATGGTAGCGCAGCCCCCCCTTGAGCGGGCCCCGAACGCCGTCGTGCTGTGCGCGATACCCCGTGAGTAGCTCGACGGTTCCGTCGTCCATCTCGACCGGCAGTGTCACCTCGTGGACCGCCATCGGATGGCGCAACCGCTCGACGATACTCGGGTCGAGATCGAGGTGTGTCGCCGCCTGGTGTAGCTGCTTGCGCGCGGTTTCGAGTGCCGATTCGTGCTCTGTCGCCGTGTGGGCCTCGCCCTGGCCCTCGTCGGTTATCGTCGACATACTGAGGCTACGTCGGGCCGGGGACACGACCGGAGCCGCCGGCCCGGTCACACGACGATGCCCCCGCGATAGCTCGTATCGGGGCGCGATACCACAAGAATCTGGTGGTTCCAGCCGGTGTCGTCCCGCCTGTCGGCTCAGAACTCCGGCAGGTCGTCTGGGGCCTCGTACTCGGTCTCCCAGTCGATGTACTCGGCTTTGAGCACGTCACAGACCAGCTGCCCGAGTTCGGTCAGCGAGGCGTTGATCGTCGAGACGGTCCGCCAGGAGTCGATGTCGGGGTGGATCTCCCGCTCTTTCCAGTCCTCGGGGATACCCGGCGCGTGGTAGCCCACACGGTCGGCGTGCGAGTCCCAGAAGAAGTCGAACCGGCGAAACAGCCCCAGCTCGCGCATGATGGTGAACACCTCCTCCTCGAAGTCGACATCGTCGGCCCACTGCTCGAAGGCCAGCTCCCAGGCGCCGTCCGCGAGGTAGGTCTCGAGCTCGTCCCGCCGGTAGTCGGTCTCGCCGACGACCTCCGCGTCCTCGTACTCGTTGGGGTCGAACGCCTCCAGTTCGGGCGGCTCCGGCCGCTCCACGTCCAGGCTCATACAGACAGTTCGGCGGGCGTCGGCATAAGTCGTCCGGGCGGCTGTGGGGTCAGTTGGACGGTCCGGCCCGCTCGCCGGGGACGACGGTGACACTCGCCACCCGGTCGCCGGCCTCCAGATCCATCACCGTCACGCCCATTGTGTTTCGCCCGACCGTCGATATCTCGTCGACGCGGGTGCGCATGATCTGGCCGCGGTCGCTCATCACGACCAGGTGGTCCTCGGGTGAGACGGCCTTGACCGTCGCCACAGGACCGTTGCGCTCGCCGGTGTCGATATCGACCAGCCCCTTGCCGTACCGCGACTGCCGGCGGTACTCCGAGAGCGGCGTGCGCTTGCCGTAGCCGTTGTGCGTGACCGTCAGCAGGTCGCGGTCGCCGGCCTCGTCGGCCGCAACCAGCCCCGCAACACGGTCCCCCTCCTGGAGGTCGATGGCCCGGACACCGCGGGCCGTGCGCCCCATCTCGCGGACCTCGTCCTCGGCAAACCGGATTGTCATCCCCCCCTCCGTCGTGACGACCAGGTCACCGCCACCGTCTGTCACCTCCACGTCGACCAGGGCGTCGTCCTCGTCGATGGTGGCGGCGATGAGCCCCGTCGAGCGGATGTTCTCGAAGTCGGTGGCACAGGTCCGCTTGACGTACCCGTCCCCGGTGACCATCGTGAGACACTCCTCGGGTGCGAACTCGTCGGTGTCGACAACCGCTGTTATCTCCTCGCCGTCGTCGAGATCGATGATATTGACCGCAGACTTCCCCCGTGCAGTGCGTGACATCTCGGGGATCTCGTAGGTCTTCAGGCGGTAGACCTGTCCGCGGTTGGTGAAACACAGCAGGTAGTCGTGGGTGTTCGCCAGAAACACCTGCGAAACCCGGTCCCCGTCTTTGGGGTCTGCGCCGATAATCCCCTTGCCGCCCCGTCGCTGGGGGTCGAACGCGCTCGCCGGCATGCGCTTGATGTAGTCGTCCTCTGTCAGCACCACCAGACAGTCCTCCTCCGGGATGAGATCCTCGTGTGTGACCTCGTCGTCGGCCTCCACGATTGTCGTCCGGCGCTCGTCGCCGTAGGTCTCGGCCAGCTCCCGCACCTCGTCTCTGATGACGCCCAGCAGCTTCTGCTCGCTCTCCAGAACCGACTGCAGGTAGGTGATGCGCTCCTGTACCTCCTCGTACTCGTCGCGTATCTCGCCGGCCTCCATCGAGGTGAGCGAGCCGATCTGCATCCGGAGGATGTGTGCCGCCTGGTCGGCGGAGAAGTCGAACGAGGACTGCACCACCGGGTACGACAGGTCGACATCCGCGATCGTGCGCGGGTCGAGGTCGCCGGTGAGCACCTGCTCTGCCTGGTCGCGGTCGGCGGTCTCGGTGACGACGTCGACGATTGCCTCGGCACGCTCGACGGCCTCCAGTCGCCCCTCCAGGATGTGTGCCCGGTCCCGGGCCTCCTCCAGGTCGTGTCGGGAGCGCCGCCGGACGACCTCCCTGCGGTGGTCGAGGTACTGTTCCAGGGTCTCCTTGAGCGTCAGCACCCGCGGTTGACCGTCGACAAGCGCGAGATTGATGACCCCGAAGGTCGATTCGAGGTGACTCTCCAGCAGTCGGTTCTCGACGACATCGACGTTCGCACCCCGCTTGAGGTCGATGACGATGCGGACGCCGTTGCGGTCGGACTCGTCACGCAGGTCCGAGACCCCCTCGATGACCCCCTCGTTGACATCGTCGGCGATGCGCTCGACCAGTCGGGCCTTGTTCTCCTGGTAGGGCAGTTCCGTGACGACAATCCGGTCGGACCCGGAGTCGCGACGCTGTATCTCGTACTCGGCGCGGGTTCGTAGGCGACCCCGGCCGGTCGTGTACGCCGAGTAGATCCCCTCTCGACCGACAATCCGCGCCCCGGTCGGGAAGTCCGGCCCCTCGATGTGTTCCATCAGGTCACTCACCTCGCAGTCGGGGTTGTCGATAAGGTGGACAATCGCGTCGGCAACCTCCCGGAGGTTGTGCGGGGGGATGTTCGTCGACATCCCGACGGCGATGCCCGACGAGCCATTCAGGAGGAGATTCGGGAGCTTCGCGGGCAGAACCGCCGGTTCGGTGAGTCGGTCGTCGTAGTTGGCCTGGAAGTCGACGGTATCTTTCTCGATATCCGCGAGCAACTCCTCGGCGATGGGTGCCATCCGGGCCTCGGTGTACCGCATCGCGGCCGGCGGGTCACCGTCCATCGACCCGAAGTTGCCCTGGCCGTCGACCAGCGGGTATCGCAGGGAGAAGTCCTGTGCCATCCGCACGAGCGTGTTGTAGATCGCCGAGTCACCGTGTGGGTGGTAGTCACCCATCGTCTCGCCGACGATGGAGGAGGACTTGCGGTGACTCGACCCCGGCGTGACACCCATCTCGCCCATCGCGTAGAGAATGCGCCGGTGGACCGGCTTCAGCCCGTCCCGCACGTCCGGCAGGGCCCGGCCCGCGATGACACTCATCGCGTAGTCGATGTAACTCTGCTCCATTTCGTCCTCGACGCGAACGTGTTCGACGTTCGCCGCCGGGACCTCCGTGTCTGGCGTGTCCGAGCTCATATGTCGACCCACTCCGCCTCGGGGGCGTGTTCCTTGATGAACTGCTTGCGCGGCTCGACGGCATCACCCATCAGCACCGAGAACATCTTGTCCGCCGCGGCGGCATCCTCGACGGTGATGCGCTTGAGGATGCGGTTCTCGGGGTTCATCGTCGTGTCCCACAGCTGCTGGGGGTTCATCTCGCCCAGCCCCTTGAACCGCTGGACCTGCGTGGGGTTGCCGTTGCACTGTTCCTCGACGATCCTGTCGCGCTCTGTCTCTGTCATCGCGTCGTAGGTCTCCCCCCGGTACCGAATCCGGTACAGCGGTGGCTGTGTTGCGTAGACGTACCCGTTGTCGAGCAGTGGCTGCATGTACCGGTAGAAGAAGGTGAGAAGCAGCGTCCGGATGTGAGCGCCGTCGACATCGGCATCCGTGGCGAGGATGATCTTCTCGTAGCGGACATCCTCGATATCGAACTCGTCACCGATACCCGCGCCGATGGCCGTGATGATGTTGCGTATCTGGTCGTTCTCGAGCACCCGGTCGAGGCGGTGTTTCTCGACGTTCAGCACCTTCCCGCGGATCGGCAACACGGCCTGAAACTCCGGGTTACGGGCCTGCTTCGCGCTCCCACCCGCGGAGTCACCCTCGGCGATGAACAGTTCGGCCTCGCTCGGGTCCCGCGTCTGACAGTCCGCGAGCTTGCCCGGCAGGGCACTCGACTCCAGTGCCGACTTGCGCCGTGTCAGCTCCTCGGCCTTCTGGGCGGCCTTCCGTGCCTTCGCGGCCTCGACAGCCTTCTGGACGATTGCCTCTGCGGTGTCGGGATTTTCCTCGAAGTACGTCCGCAGGTGCCCGTGGACCGCGGACTCGACGACCCCGCGGACCTCGCTGTTGCCGAGTTTGGTCTTTGTCTGACCCTCGAACTGCGGGTCGGGGTGTTTGACCGACAGCACCGCCGTCAACCCCTCGCGGATGTCGTCACCCCGGAGGTTCTCCTCGATATCGCCGAGCAACCCGTGCTCGCCCGCGTAGTCGTTGACCACGCGGGTCAGGGCCGTCTTGAACCCCGTCATGTGGGTGCCCCCCTCGCGGGTGTCGATGTTGTTGGCAAACGCGTGCAGCGAGCCCTGCAACTCGTCGGTCGCCTGGAGCGCCACCTCGACGCGGATCTCGCCGTCACCACCCGGTGCCGGTTCGCTATCCTCGAAGCCGATGACCTCGTCGTGGAGTGTCGTTTTCGTCTCGTTGAGGTAGGTCACGAACTCCCGGATACCCCCCTCGTAGTGGAACCGCTCGCTCTCGCCGCTTCGCTCGTCGGTCAGTCGGATCTCGACGCCGCTGTTGAGGAAGGCGAGTTCGCGCAACCGGGACTGGAGTGTCGAAAACGAGAAATCAGTCGTCTCGAAGATCTCGCCGTCCGGCCAGAACCGGATCTCGGTTCCGGTCGACCCCTCGTGGTCGCGGACGCGCTCGATATCCCCCTGTGGCTCCCCGCCCTCGAAGCCGTGTCGCCAGACCGCCCCGTCGCGTCTGACCTCGACCGCGAGCCGCTCCGAGAGGGCGTTCACCACCGAGACACCGACGCCGTGGAGCCCACCCGACACCTGGTAGGACTTGCTGTCGAACTTCCCGCCGGCGTGAAGCACCGTCATGATGACCTCCAGTGCCGGCCGGTCGTACTCCTCGTGGGTGTCGACCGGTATCCCTCGCCCGTCGTCAGTCACCGAGACCGAGTTGTCGTCGTGTATCGTCACCTCGATCTCCTCGCAGTAGCCCGCCAGCGCCTCGTCGATGGCGTTGTCGACGACCTCGTACACGAGGTGGTGCAGGCCACGGCCGTCCGTGGACCCGATGTACATCGCCGGGCGCTTTTGCACCGCCTGCAGCCCTTCGAGCACCTGTATCTGCCCTGCGCCGTACTCACTATCCTCGGACATAAAATCGCCTACCAGCTAGTAACGCACCCTCTGTCTTAAATCCGACGCACGCGCACAGCGCGCGCTGCGCGCACGACCCGAAGCCGAACCCAGGACGCTCTGTGCGGCGCGGTTGCCGGCGACCCCCGCGCCCGTCATCGGGCCGCGGTGTGGCGACCGGCGGCTACCGGGCACACACCGTGGCTCAGCCCTCACTCCCCGCGGAGCGGGTCACGTCGAGCACGTTCAGATCCGCATCGAGCGTCAGCGCGAGCTCGTTCCCGTCACAGGCGACGGTGACGCGGACACGGACAGGGTCGGTCGAGACCAGTTCCTGCTCCGGGGTGACGGTGCGGTCCTCGTTGGCGACAACCGTCTCGAACTCGTTCGTGCTGTATGGGTAGCCGAAATCGACGCCGTGCTCGTAATAAAAGGCGATAACCGCGGGGTGGTTCTTGACGACGTCCGAGACTGACCCGGTCGCGTGGTGCTTGCAGACGGTACAGACCCAGTGGGCGCGGATCTCCTCGCTGTAGCCACAGTCGGGGCAGGGACCGTCGCCGTCGACGTGTTCACCACAGACCTCGAGTGACTGCTCGAGCACGCCCGAACAGCGCGGGCAGACGTTGCCGGTGAGTTTCGCCGACATCGGCCAGTCCAGAAAGGTAAGCGTCGCGTACAGCTCCTCGGCGTCACGGTGGGCCACGCCGGCCGGCGGGAACGACTTGCCCCACAGCGTTCCCTCGGGGTACTCCTCGGCCTCGAACTGCCCGCTGCAGGCCGTGCAGACGTGGTAGACGCGGCCGCCGTCGTAGGTGAGTTCGGTCGGGCTCCCGCAGCGCTGACAGCTCACGTCGACCGGTGTGGGGTCGAAGTCACCCTCCTGACCCGCACCAGCGATGACCGACTGAACCAGCTTCAGCCCGACCGGCCGGAGTTCGTACCCCTCGTCGGTCCGCTCGACGTACCGGTCTCGTAGCCTGTCCAGGTGGTAGTTGAACTGCCCGGAGTCGCTGACCTCGACGGCGTCACGCAGCTCCGAGAAGGAAAGCGCACCGCGTTCCGTGAGCGGGTCGTACGCCTCCCAGAGCGCCTGTAGAATCCCCATCCGTATCTCGTTGCCGAGTATCTCGAACACCTCCTCGGGTGCGATGTCGGCAGCACCCGGGTTGGAGGAGGTCAGTTCCATACCCGTGGTACGGTCGTCAGACGTATAGACCTACCTCTTGAGCCTGGCAGGCAAGCCGCGAGAGCCCCCACCAGAGAGCCGACAGATGCAGTCCCGCGGATCGCTTGACGACCACCCCTGTCGTGGGCGGCAGTTGCCGGGACACCGGTATCTCGATCGAGCGGGGACAGGAACGGAGATCCCATCACCAGAACAACAACACGCGACGGCTGTCGATCGGCTTCGCCACCGGATACGGCGACGAGTATCGAACAGGCGCGGGCGGTGGTCGTCCCGGAGAGAAGCCCACACGACGCCGTTCCGGGCGGGCCGGCCGTGTCGGGCGCGGCCGTGCGATCCGGCGGTCGGGCGCTCGGGGGCACCCCCGGGTTGTCTCGCGCTCAGAGAAAGCGGAACGTCTCCAGGTTCTTGGGGGCGAACGTGCGCATGTTGAACTCGTGGTACAGCGCCGAGGAGAGATCCTGAGTGGAGGACTCGTCGCCGTGGACACAGAGCACCTTCTCCGGTCGGGGGTTCATCG
>OBKM01000323.1_pt1 | contig 24080 bp, 25 predicted proteins | sample 1519691 | NCBI WGS metagenome assembly OBKM01 (sample SAMEA37050418, study PRJEB22526) | metagenome | biome: saline pan; feature: lake; material: water | place: Egypt | collected 2015 | depth 0.5 m | reverse complement strand
GCGGCACGTCGTCGGCGACGTCGTCGAACGCCTCGATGCCGAACTCCTCGAACAGATCCGCGTAGTCGCCGACCGACGCCGACCCCCACGGGTCGAGCGCGACGTCCTCGGTCGGTCCGTCCGCTCGCTCCGTCCCGCCGTCGGCGCGCGGCGCGCCCCGGCCGTTCGGGCCGGCCGCCTCGGGGGTGTCCTCGTCCATACCTCCCCTCCTGTCGGTCGACGCAAAAACCGTTCGCTTGCGCGGGACGGGATGGCATGCACAGCGAGGGGTCCGGGAGGCGTACGACACGCGCGACGATGATTCCGGGATTTATACCGCCACCGCCCGATCCACAGTCCATGACTCCCGATCACGTGCTCGTCCCGCTCGACGGATCGCCGCTTGCCGAGGACGCGCTCGCCCACGCGCTCGCCGTCTTCGACTGTCGGACGACGGTGTTGAACGTCGTCACGCCGCTGGACGCGGGGATGACCGAAGGCGGAATACTGGAGCCGGACGCGGCGCGCGAGCGCGAGGCGCAAACGCGAGCCGAGCGACTCGTCGAGAAGGCCCGTGATCGGCCCGCGGCGGCGGAGCAGCCCGTCGAAACGGTGACGGACACCGGCGATCCCGCAGAGACGATACTGGCGTACGTCACGGACCACGACGTCGACCACGTCGTGATGGGTGGCCACGGCGGCGAACGAACTGGGATCGCCGAACGGCTCCTCGGGACGGTCGCCACCGCCGTCGTCAGCGGCGCGGACGTCACCGTCACCGTCGTGCGGTGAGTTCAGGTGTCGAGCGCGTCACGCCATTCCGAGAACCGTCGAAAATCCTCGGTACAGTCCGAATCCGATGGCGATCGACGTCGCGAGCGTAATCAGCCAGAAGCCGACGGTCACGCCGATCTTCCGGCGCGAGACGCCGGCGGCGCCCGCGGCGAGGCCGCCGCCGATGACGCCGGAGATAATGATGTTGTTGAACGAGATGGGGATCCCGAGGGTGATCGCGGCCTGTGCGATGATAAAGCCCGGAACGAGCGCCGCGATCGACCGACGGAGTCCGAGCTGCGCGTACTCTCTGGAAGTCGCCTGCAGCAGCCGCGGGGCGCCCATCCACGCCCCGGCGAGGATGCCGGTTGCCCCGACGCCCAGCAGCGCGATAGCCGGCAGGCCGAGCTCGGTGCCGTAGAGGTTCTCCAGCGGCCCCGTCGCCAACCCGACCTGACTCCCGCCGCTAGAGAAGGCGACGACGCTCCCGAACACGAGCAGGAACGTTCGAATGCCGTCTTCGACGGAGGCCTGCGTTCGACGGCGGATGGCACGGAAGCCGAGGGCCGCGAACGCGAGCGTCGTGAGCACCACGACCGGTTCGGCGCCGAACGCGGTCGGCACGTCGACGACGCGGCCGACCGCCCTCGCGATCGCTTCGGCGACCGAGCCTTGCGCGCGGTCCGGATGCGGGATCACGCCGAGCCGGACGTTCGCAACGATCCCGGAGACCACGCCGGCGAGCAGCGGGACGCCGACAGTGTCGGGCACGTCGTCCCGCCGGAGGAGCGTGGCGGTGAGGTACGCGAGCCCGCCGGAGACGGGTGGGACGAGCAGCCAGAACGTTCCGATCCGACGGTAGGTGTCGAAGGCGGGATCGCCGCCGAGCGAGAGACCGACGCCGACCATCGCGCCGGTCGTCGCGAAGGCGGCGGGGACCGGGTAGCCGGTGTAGACCCCGAACGCCATGAACGACGCGGCCACCAACAGCCCGGTCGTCGCGGCGAGCGGCGTGATCTGGACGCCGTTTATGAGGTCGGCGCCCACCGTCTCGGAGATCGCGCCCCCCTGCGTCAGCGCGCCGGCCGCCGCGAGGATACCGATCAGGAACGCCGCGCGCATCGTCGATACCGCGTTGGCGCCGATAGCGGGCGCGAACGGCGGCGAGTTGCTGTTCGCCCCGAGCGACCACGCCATGAACAGACAGGAGACCGTCGCGAAGCCGACGAGGATCCAGAAGGCGACCGCCATTACGGTCCCCGCATCCCGTCGGGCGTTCCGCTACCTGCCGTGTCGCGATAGCGGCGCGGGCTCGGTCCGTGCGACGGCGGTCGCTGCTCCATACGTCACCTTCCCGACGGGCTGCGTACATAACCGTTGGTATGCCCCGGTCGATATCGCGGTTGCAGCGCGGCGGTGGCGCGTTCCGGCCTGACGCGGGTATCCGGACCGCCATCGACCTTCGAACCGCTATCGGCTCTCGGACCGCTATCGGCTCCCGGACCTGGTTTCATTCTGACCCCCCTCGTCGTCTCGCCCCGTCACCTTCCGGATACACGAGGAGCCGAACGGGCCGAGCTCTCCCGCGTCGAGCCGCACGAAGTGACCGGTCGTGATCGTCGCCCCACACCGGCGACAGTCGAACTCCCCCTCTCGCTGGACCACTTGGCTGTCGTAGCTCACGTAGGTGCCGCCGCGCTGTATGCGGAGCCTGGCGTTCTCGCGCTCGACGACGCCCCGCTTCTCCGCGGCGTCGAGGATCTCGCGGGTGAGCGTCGGGCTCGTCGTGATCGTCTCGATCCGGTCGATCGCGTCCGCGAGCGACAGCTCCTCGTGTTCGAGGTGTGCGAGGAGCTCCACGCCGAGTTCGACCTTCTCCGCCCGCGTCGCCGGCTCGTTCACGCTTGCCGAAACGCCGCCGTCCCTCTTAAGTCGGGCGGGCGGCGGGCCGGGTTGCTGGCAACGTCAGGGGGGCTGTCCGCCGGCAGTGTTGCCGGCGGCGGTCGACTGTGACCGTCCTCGGCATCGCGATGTAGTAAGACAGTTACGACGTGGCCCGCTGGTCCGAGTATGGACGTACTGGAGGTCGCGGCGCGGGCGACCGGGACGGGGCCGGTGTGTGACGCCTGTCTCGGCCGACTCGTCGCCGACCGAAGCTTCGGGCTGTCGAACGCCGAGCGCGGCTCCGCGCTGCGCACCGCGCTCGCGCTGCGCGACGACGCGGATCACGAGTCGGTCGACACGGCGGCGTGTTGGGTCTGTGAGGGCCGGTGTACGGAGTTCGACGCGTGGGCAGAGCGCGCCGCGGAGGCAGTCGAGGGCGTCGAGTTCGCCACGTACAACGTCGGCACCCGACCCCCGCCGCTGATCGAGGAGAACGAGGCGCTGCTGCGCGAGGAGGCAGGACTCGACGACGACGCGGGCGAGCCGTTCAAATCCGAGTACAACCGCGAGGTCGGCAAGCGGTTCGGCCGCCTCACCGGGGCCGACGTCTCCTTCGACCGTCCCGACGTGCAGTTCACCATCGACCTCGCCGCGGACACGCTCGACGCGAAGGTGAACTCCGCGTTCGTGTACGGTCGCTACCGGAAGCTGGAGCGAGACATCCCTCAGACCGAGTGGCCCTGCCGCGAGTGTAAAGGGTCGGGGCGACAGGGAGTCGACCCCTGCGATCACTGCGGCGGCTCGGGGTACCTCTACGACGACAGCGTGGAGGAGTACACCGCGCCGATCGTCGAGGACGTGATGGACGGGACGGAGGCGACCTTCCACGGTGCGGGCCGGGAGGACGTCGACGCGCTCATGCTCGGGACGGGTCGCCCGTTCGTGATCGAGGTCGAGGAGCCGCGCCGCCGCCGGGTCGACACCGATCGGCTCCAAGCCGACATCAACGCCTTCGCCGACGGCGCCGTCGAGGTCGAGGGACTCCGGCTCGCGACCTACGACATGGTGGCACGCGTCAAGGAGCTCGAAGCCACGAAGCGGTATCGGGCCGAGGTGACGTTCGACGCGGACGTCGACGCCGGCGCCCTCGCAGAAGCGGTCAGCGAGCTCGAAGGCGCGACGATCGAACAGTACACGCCGAACCGAGTCGACCACCGTCGGGCGAGCCTGACCCGCGAGCGAGACGTGTACGAGGCGAGTGCCGAACTCGTCGACCCCCGTCACGCGACCGTCGAGATCCACGGGGCCGGCGGGCTCTACATCAAGGAGCTCATTTCGAGCGACGAGGGACGAACGGAGCCGAGCCTCGCCGGACTCCTCGGCGTCGCCGCCGAGGTCACCGCGCTCGACGTCCTCGCGGTCGAAGGCGACGAGGAGCCGTTCGAGCGCGAGGCGTTCTTCAGGGACTGACCGAATCTCGCGCCGGTCTGTTCCGCGCTTTGCGGCTACGTCACCACGCCGACCACGCCGTCAGGGTCTCGTCACGGGCGTACACCCGCTTGAGATCCTTGGCGTACGCGAAGTCGCCGGGGTGATCGAGCTTCTCGTGGCGGTACTCCGGCGCGTCGTCGCGGATCTGTAACCCCTCCACGAGGAACTCCTCGTCGCCGAACTCGGCGGTCTCGTCGACGGTGAACTCGTAGTCGCCGGGCACGTTCACCCGCAGCGACCGCGTCTGGTCCGCGTTGCCGTCCTTCGGGTGTAGCGTCACCGGCACGGTGACGTTGTCGACAGCGCGGGTCCACAGCGTCTCGACGTCCTCGATGTCCGCCTCCTCGACGCGCTGCTCCGGGCCGACTTCGATTCCGGTGACCCGCACCTGCATCAGCGCGTCCTCGGAGTCGACGACGAACTCCTCGCCGGTGGCGACGTAGGTGTCGGCCGGCACGTCAATCCGGGTCGTGAACGACTCGCCGTCCTGCGAGACGACGATGTCCAGCTCGACGGTCTCCGGCTCGGGAATCTCGGTTTTGTACGTGTGGTCGCAGTCGGTACAGCGGACGGTCGCCTGTCCCCCGGGGCGTAACACCTCGTGGACGGTCGCTTCGTTCGGCGAACACGACGGACAGACGAGGCCGACGCGCTCTCCGGCTTCGGTGTTGCTCATTACGCCGGCATAACCGCCGCGGGCGTAAATATCCGCCCTTGTGGCCCCAGTGCGTGAGTCGCTCGCGCGGACCGCGGCCGACAGGTCGCGCTTTGCCGCGGCGCGCCGGGGCCGACGTCACGGCAGTGGGGAACGCCGCCGCGGTAAGGAAACTGGTTTACCGGTGTCTGGGAAACGAACGCGCATGATCGTACCCGGATCCAGCTCACAGCTGCTCGCGGCCGCGCTCGCCGAGGAGACGGGCCGGCCGTCGGCGACGCCAACGTACGACCGCTTCCCCGACGGAGAGACACTCGCCGCAGTCCCCCGTTTCGAGGGCAACGAGGCGACGATCGTGGCCGCGACGGACTCCGACGCGGCGTGGGTCGAACTGCTGCAGCTGCAGGACGCCGTCCGCGAGGCCGGCGCGACCGACGTGACGACGGTCGTCCCGTACATGGGATACGCCAGACAGGACGAGTCGTTCGGCGACGGCGAGCCGGTCTCAGCGCGCGCAATGGCCCGCGCGGTCTCGACGGGAACCGACCGCGTCGTCCTCGTGAACCCCCACGAGCGGGGGGTCGCCGACTTCTACGACGTCCCCGTCGAAGTCGTCGACGCCGCGAGCGTCCTCGCGGACCCGCTTCCCGCGCTCGACGATCCGCTCTTCCTCGCGCCCGACGAGGGCGCCGCCGCCATCGCGACGACCGTCCGGGACGCCTACGGCGCGGGCGAGACGGACTACTTCGAGAAGCGGCGCGACCGCGACACCGGCGCGGTCGAGGTGTCGCCGTCGGACGCTCCCGTCGCGGACCGGGACGTCGTCGTCGTCGACGACATCATCGCCACCGGATCGACGATGAGCGAGTCGGTCGGCGTGCTGAACGAGCGGGGCGCGGCGCGGGTCGTCGCGGCCTGCGTCCACCCCATGCTGGCGGCCAACGCCGTGACGAAGCTCCGCGCGGCCGGCGTCGACCGGATCGTCGGCAGCGACACAATCGAGCGGGGTTGTAGCGTCGTTAGCGCGGCGCCGGTGCTTGCCGACGCGCTTGAGTAGCTGAGCGCGCTTGAGTCGCCGAGCGCAGTCGGTCGCCGTCGTCCGGTCGTCGTCTCTCCTCACTCGATGTCACGGATCACCCGCGCCGGGTTCCCGCCGACCACGACCCGCTCGGGCACGTCGTCGGTGACGACCGCGCCCGAGGCGACGACGGATTCGTCGCCGACGGTCACGCCCGGGTTGATCACGGCGCGACCGCCGATCCACACGTCGTCCCCGACGGTGACCGCCTGCGCGCGCTCGCGACCGGTCGCTCGCTCCGCCGGATCGACGGGGTGAGTCGGCGTGTACACGTGGACCCCCGGTCCGAGCAGACAGCGATCGCCGAACTCGATCGCGTTGCTGTCGAGGAAGACGCAGCCGTCGTTCGCGAAACAGTCGTCGCCGACGGCGACGTTGTAGCCGTAGTCACAGCGAAGGGGCGGTTCGACGGTGACGGCGTCGCCGACGTCGCCGAACAGCTCGCGGAGGAGCGCCTCCCGACGGGCGTTCTCCGCTCCGCTCGTCGCGTTGTACCGCCGGGCGAGGTCGGTCGCGCGCTCCCGGTCCGCGACCAGCTCGGGAGCCATCGGGTCGTACAGCTCACCGGCGAGCATCCGCGCCGTCTCGGTCGTCATGGGCGTGTAGAGGGCCGCCGGCGAATAGTGGTTTTTGTCCCGCCGGCGGAGGGTCGGTTGTGGGGCGGCGGAGGGTCGGTTGTTGGGCGGCGGAGGATTGTTGCGGGGCGCCGTCGTAACCAGTTCGCGGCGGAGCGCAGCCGTCGGTTCCCGGCCGCCGATCGGTGATTCCCCGCCGCCGATCAGCGTTCCCGGCCGTCGATCAGTAGTGCCACGGGTAGTCGCGGAAGGCGGGGTCCCGCTTCTCCAAGAAGGCGTCTCGTCCCTCTTGAGCCTCTTCGGTCATGTAGGCCAGCCGCGTCGCCTCGCCGGCGAACACCTGCTGGCCGACCATCCCGTCGTCGGTCATGTTGAACGCGTACTTCAGCATCCGCATCGCGGTCGGCGACTTCTTCGTCATCTCGTCGGCCCACTCGACCGCGACTGCTTCGAGCTCCTCGTGGGCCACGACCTCGTTGACCATTCCCATCTCCGCGGCTTCCTCGGCCGAGTAAGTCTTCCCGCGGAAGAACACCTCTCGGGCCTTCTTCTGTCCGATCTGCTTCGCGAGGTACGCCGAGCCGAACCCGCCGTCGAAGGAGGCCACGTCGGGGTCGGTCTGGAGGAACTTCCCGTGGTCGTCGCTGGCGAGGGTGAGGTCACAGACGACGTGCAGCGAGTGCCCACCGCCGACGGCCCATCCGGGAACGACCGCGACGACCGGCTTCGGCATGAACCGGATCAGCCGCTGGACTTCGAGGATGTGGAGCCGCCCCGCCCGCGCCTCCCGCACCAGCTCGTCGTCCTCCGCGCCCGCCTCGTCGTCGTCGCGGTACTCGTAGCCGGAGCCGCCGCGCACGGACTGGTCGCCGCCCGAGCAGAACGCCCAGCCGCCGTCCTTCTCGGAGGGGCCGTTGCCCGTGAGGAGGACACAGCCCACGTCCGCCTGTTTGCGGGCGTGATCGAGGGCCGCGTACAGCTCGTCGACCGTGCCGGGCCGGAACGCGTTGCGGACCTCGGGGCGGTCGAACGCGATCCGAACGACCGGGACGTCGACGCCGCGGTGGTACGTGATGTCGTCGAACTCGTTCGTGACCGGCTCCCACGCGTCGGGGTCGAAGATCTCCGAGACCATGTGTGCGTGTGTGTTAGCGGGCCGTCTCATAAACCACGGCGGGATCGGGGGCGTGTTGTCCGACCGCCCCTGACGCAAATATTGCTCCTACTGCAGACGCGGTGTCTCAGGCATATTGGTGGCTAAAGGCCCCCAAGGCGTCTTTATTGCTAAATTCTCCGACTGACTAATGTCACCGGAACCCGTCCTCGTTGCTGCTGACGCGAGGGTATTGATCGGCGGTCGCCTACAATTCGTATGTACGAACGAAACGCAGTAGCCTCGCGCCGAACCTTTCTCGCCGGCGCGGGCAGCGCGGCCGCGGTCGGTCTCGCCGGCTGTCTCGGCGGCGACGACGCCGGACTCGACGAGCTGACCGTCGCACACATGCCGATCTACCCGGACCTCCAGTGGTACGTGATGGAGGGCGAGGGGTACTTCGCCGAAATCGACGCCGAGATCCGCGGTCAGGAGTTCACCGACGGACCGGCGATCGTCCAAGCGTTCGGCGGCGGCGATATCGACATCGCGATGTTCGGGATCGTTCCGGCGATGATCGTCATCGACCGCGAGATACCCGCGCAGGTGACCGCGGCCAACATCCGCGAGCCGATGGGGATCATGGCCGACGAGTCGTTCCACGCCGACTTCGAGGAACACGGCGCCGAGGCGTTCGCGATGTGGGAAGACGCCCACGGCGAGCCGTTCCGCTTCGGCACGTTCCCGCAGGGGAGCGTCCCGGACGTGCTGCTCCGCTTCTGGCTTCAAGAGATCGGTGCCGACCCCGGTGAGGACGTCGAGATCATCGAGATCAACGGAGCGAGCGCGGTGTGGCAGGCGATCGCCAACGACGAAATCGACGGCACCTCAATCATGGAGCCGGTGCCGACGATCGCTGCCGAGGAGGGGTCGTCGGTCACGATGCTTCGAACGGCCGCGGATATCCTGCCGGGGCAACCCGCCGCGGTCACGCTGATGAGCGACGAAGTGCGCGACTCGCCGCTCGCCGTGGAGTTCATCGAACAACACGCCCGCGCGACCGACTTCATCGACGAGAATCCCGACGCCACCGCCGCCCACGTCGAGTCGGGCATCGGTATGCCGGAAGACCGGGCTCGCAAGGCGCTCGACTCGCCGCTGTCGAACTTCATCACCGACCCCAACGAGATCACCGACGCGACGCAGGTGTTCTCTGCGTTCGCGGCTGACAACGGGCAGATCAGCGAACAGCTCACGAACGACGCCATCTTCGATCTCGACGTCTACGACTCGCTCTGATGGCAACCGACACTGGAGGTGAGTTCGGCGGGAACGAACTGCGTGCCGGGCTGGGTCTCGACGACCCGCGGCGTCTCGTCCGGGGAGCGGTCGGAGTCGCCGGCTTCCTCGTGGTGTGGCACCTCGTCTCGCTCACGCAGCCGGCATTCGTGTTACCGTCGCCGATCGCGGTCGCAGAGACGTTTCGCGCCGAGCTGGTTTCGGGGACGATGACCGCAGCGCTGTGGTCCAGCGTTCGCCACTGGATCCCCGGAACCGTCGTCGGTACCAGCCTCGGTGTCGCCGCGGGCGTCGCCTTCGCGTGGAGCGGGCTCCTCGACGACGTGACCGCACCGCTCGTGCGGACCCTCCGACCGGTCCCGCCGCTCGCGCTGATCGGCTTCGCGATCGCGTGGTTCGGGATCAACCACGCCGGCGCGGCGTTCATCATCGCGGTCGGCGCGTTCTGGATCAACTTCTACGCCGCGTACGGCGCTGTCGAAGGGGTGTCGAACGATCTCCTCGACGTGGGCCGGACGCTCGGCGTTCGCGGCGACCTCGACATGGTGCGGTCGATCGTGATTCCGGCGTCGCTTCCGGGGATCCTGACCGGGATCCGAACGGGGCTCGGCCGCTGTTGGATGCTCGTTGTCGCCTCCGAAATCTTCGGCGTCCCGGGCGTCGGCCGCGAGATTCTGCGGGCGAGCAACAACCTGCTCGTCGACAAAGTGATCGCGTATATCCTCGTGTTGAGCCTGATGTTCCTCATCGTCGACGTGGCGTTCCGCGAAATCCAACGGAGGGTGTTAGTGTGGCGGGCGTGAACGGGAGTCCGATGACGGAGTCGACCGAAGACCGCGGCGCCCGTGATGGTGGTGACGGCGACGTCCACCCAGACGACGCCGGCTCTGGCGTCGTAATCGACCGGATCGGCAAGACGTACGACAGCGACGGGAGCCAGGTCCGCGCTCTCGACGGCGTGTCGTTCACCGTCGATCAGGGAGAGTTCGTCTGTCTGGTCGGCCCGTCGGGGTGCGGAAAGACGACACTGTTTCGGATCATCGCCGGGCTCACCGAGCCGACGGACGGCGAGGTCCGCCTCGGCGGGACGCCCGTCACCGCCCCGACGACGGACATGGGTGTCGTCTTTCAGGAGTACCACCTGTTCCCGTGGCTCACGGTCGAAGAGAACGTCGGATTCGGGCTCGAACGGAGCGACCGGTCCGCGGCGGACCGCGAACAGCGGATCGACGAGATGCTCGACCTCGTCGGACTCTCCGAGTTCAGGGGGTCGTATCCCAAATCGCTCTCGGGCGGGATGAAACAGCGCGTTGCGATCGCCCGATCGCTCGCGGTCGACCCGGAGCTACTCTTGATGGACGAGCCGTTCGGCGCGGTGGACGCACAGACCCGCGAGATGCTCCAGCGGGAGCTGCTCGAGGTTTGGCAGTCGACCGGGAAGACCGTCTGCTTCGTCACTCACGACGTGGCCGAGGCGGTGACCCTCGCCGACCGGATCGTGGTTATGGCCGCCGAACCTGGCCGCGTCGCCGAAGTGGTCGACGTCGACGTCGACCGCCCCCGGAAGCGCGGCGACCCCGCTTTCGGCGAACACGTTGCTCGGGTTCGTGAACTGATCGGCGCGCGCCCCTGAACGCCGGACGGACTGGACTTCCGCGCGTTCTTCGACCGGTTCGCTGACGGCGCGAGCGACCGGCGATACGATCGCTACGACTCCGTTTCGACCGCCGCCGCCAGCTCGTCGATGTGGGTCCGGATCACCGACAGCGTCGCGTCCGCGTCGGCGTACCCCTGATCGTAGTCGTCCAAGGCCGATTCCGTATCGTCGAGGAACGCCTCGACGGCCGCCTCGATCGTCTCATCGCTCATGGCCGCACGTTCGATATCCGGGCGGATATACTTCCGGTCTCGGACCGCTCGACCCCGGTCGGAAGCCGACGGCTTGGGGCCGGCTTCACCCGTTCCGTGGCTCGACAACTCGGGGCCGGCTTCACCCGTTCCGTGGCTCTCCGACGCGACCGCCTGATAGGATCTCACAAAATTGTGTTATCTACACACAAATCTTTTACTGATACGACGTGTATCAACAGGTAATACCATGCCAGATTCGCTATCGGAACAGCTCCAGCAGGACATCGAATGCGAGGGATTACTGGAGTGTTTCCACGGGCTGAAGCCGCTCGACAGGGAGTGTTTCAGGGTGCTCGTCGAGAGCGACGAGCCGATGACGATCGACGCCGTCGCCGAGGCGGTCGACCGCGAGCGCTCGACCGCCTACCGATCGGTACAGCGACTGCTCCAGACCGGATTCATCGCCAAAGAGCAGATCAACTACGACCAGGGCGGCTACTACCACGTGTACTCGCCGACCGACCCGGAGAAGGTCGCCGACGAGATGCAGCGCATGCTCAACGACTGGTACGCGAAGATGGGGCAGCTCATCCAGGAGTTCGAAGAGAAGTACGAGCAGACGGAGTCGGCGCAGGCGCCGACGTAGCGCCGCGGTCTGCAGTCCGAATCCCGATCGCGTCCCGTCTTCGTCGCTTCGCTCACTCCGGATATCCGTCGACGATTGCGACGCCCGACGAGGCGCCGATCCGCACCGCACCCGCGTCGAACATGGTCATCGCCTCCTCGTAGGAGCCGACGCCGCCGGACGCCTTGACCGGGAGATACTCGCTCAGCAGCTCCACGTCGGGGACGGTGGCGCCCCCCTCGGCAAAGCCGGTCGATGTTTTCACCATGTCGGCGTCGGCGTCGACAGCCGCCTCGCAGGCGCGGCGCTTCTCGTCGGCGTCGAGTAACGCGGTCTCGATGATCACCTTCACCGGAATCGGCACCGCGGCGACGACGTCGGCGATCTCGGCGGCGACCGCCTCCTCCTCGCCGGCCTTGAGCCGGCCGACGTTGATCACGAGATCGATCTCGTCGGCGCCGGCCTCCCACGCGCCGACCGCTTCGTCGCGTTTCGTCCGGGGTGCGTGCTGTCCGTGCGGGAATCCGACGACCGTCGCGATCGTCTCCGGCGCGTTCCCGTAGTCGGCCGCCTCGCCGACGTAACAGGGCGGAATGCAGGCGTTCATCCCGTACTCGGCGGCCTCGTCCAGAACGGACTCCACGTCCCCCCAGGTCGTCTCCGGACCCAAGACGGTGTGGTCGATGCTGGCGGCGAACTCGTCGCGGTTCATACCGCACTCATCACGGCGTCTCGTCAAAGAGATGCGGGGTTCGGCGCCGTCACCCGTCGACCGGAAACAGCTGACGGACCCGGCGATGGGTGTCGGTTCGGGGGCGGCAAACGGCCCGCGTCACGCGGGCGAGCCGTCGACGGTCAGGCCTCGATCTCGATTTCGGTGCCGCTCACCGCGGCGTCGACGACGACGGGGAGTCGCACGTTCAGGATGCCGTTCTGATAGCTCGCCTCGATCGCGTCCTCGTCGACGGTCTTCGGGAAGCGGAAGCGACGGTGATAGGTCCGCCGGGTTCCGCGTGCCTCGTCGGCGTGTTCGGCGGCGACGTTGAGTATGCCGTCGTCCCACGAGGCCGTGATCTCGTTGGGGTCGAACCCGGGGAGCTCGATGGAGAGGACGAACTCGTCGTCCTCCTCGTACAGTTCGTAGTCGTTACCACCGGTTTCGAACAGTCGGCTCGGGAGGTCGAGTCCTTGCGTCCACGTGTTCGCGGGTGTCGGCATGGCCATTGCTGACCACCTCGATTGCATCGAGCAATATGGTTTCGATTCTACAAAAATCCTTCGGATAATGAGGGTTGTTAACACACACTTACGAGCAGCCCACGCGCCGCCGAACGGTTGGATTCAAGTCCGCCGCCGGGGAATCGGGTGGTATGCAACCGGGAGATCGCGTCCGCGTCGACCGCGGGGACGTCACGAACGAGGGCGTACTGCTCCCCTCGACGACTCGCGACCACCTCGTCGTCAAGCTCGACGGAGGGTACAACGTCGGTATCGACCGCGAGGAGGCCGCCGTCGAACTGCTCGAATCCGGCGCGCGGGACATCGCGGACGACGGGGACGCAGGGGATCGCGGCGCCGCTTCCGAGATCACGTTCGACGACGACCTCCCGACGGTGTCGCTCATCTCCACCGGCGGCACCATCGCCTCGACCGTCGACTACCGAACCGGCGCGGTGACCGCCCAGTTCGACGCGGAGGACGTGCTCCGCGCCGTTCCCGACCTCGCCGGGCGAGCGAACTACCGCGGGCGGGTCGTCGCCAACATCCTCTCGGAGAACATGGAGCCGGCGATCTGGCAGGAGCTCGCCGAGGCCGTCGCCGAAGAGGTGGCGGCGGGCGCCGACGGCGTCGTCGTCATGCACGGAACCGACACGATGCAGTACTCCGCCTCCGCGCTCTCGTTCATGCTCGACGCGCCGGTGCCGATCGTCTTCACCGGGAGCCAGCGCTCGGCCGACCGACCCTCCTCCGACAACGTGATGAACGCGGTGTGTGCCGTCGAGGCCGCGAAAGCCGACCACGCGGAGACGCTCGTCTGTATGCACGCGAGCGCCTCGGACGACGCCTGTGCGCTCCACCGCGGCACCCGCGTCCGGAAGAATCACACCTCTCGACGCGACGCCTTCGAAACGGTCGGCGCCGAGCCGCTCGGCCGTATCGACTACGAGGACGCCGCTGCGGCGGGCGCCGACGGCGACGTCGCCGACGCGGCCATCCGGTGGAACCGCGAGCCGCGCTCCCGCAGGTCCGACGACGAATCGACCGTCGACGTCGCCCTCGATCTCGACGGCGACGTGGAGCTGGTCAAGTTCACGCCCGGCATGGACCCCGCGGCGTGGGACTACCTCGAGAGCGCGAACGGGGTCGTGATCGAGGGGACCGGCCTCGGTCACGTACACACCGACCTCATCCCGCGGATCGGGTCGCTCGTCGACGACGGGACGACCGTCGTGATGACGAGTCAGTGTCTCGCCGGCCGCGTCTGCGACCGCGTGTACGACACCGGCCGCGACCTGCTCGATGCCGGGGTCGTGGAGGCGGGTGATACCCTCCCGGGCACGGCGAAGGTGAAGCTGATGTGGGCGCTCGCGAACACGGGCGACGCCGCCGACGCCATGAGCCGCGACCTCGCCGGCGAACTGACCGCCGAGTCGCAGCCCTGGCGGTGATGACGGTGGCCGGCGAATCAGCCCCCGACGTGGTCGTCCGCGAGGCGCGTCCCGCCGACGCCGACGCGGTCGCCGCGTTCACACGAGACACGTGGGGCGAGCGCCACGACGATTACATCCCGCGGGTGTTCCCCGACTGGGCAGACGCTGACGACCCGGACCGCGGGACGTTCGTCGCGACGCTATCGCCCGGCGCGGTCGATGTCGCCGGGCTTGACGGCCGAAATCCGGGCGACACCGTCGTCGATGGCGACGGGGACGGCGCGGCGGATCCGGGCGAGCCCGAGGCGGTGGTCGGCTGTGTGCAGGGCGCGTTGCTCTCGGCGTGGGAGGCGTGGGCCCAAGGGATCCGCGTCGACCCCGCGGCTCGCGGGTTCGGCGTCGGGACCGCGCTCTCGGAGGCCGCGCTCGACTGGGCGCGCGACCGCGGCGCGACCGTCTGCCGGAACATGGTGTTCTCGTGGAACATCGCCGGGCTCGGACAGTCGCGCGCGGTCGGCTTCGACCCCGCGACGGAGTTCCGGTTCGCCGAGCCGGAGCCGTCGCCGTCAGCGTCGATGTCGGACCTCGCGGTCACCACCGTCGACGACCCCGATCCGAACGCGGCGTGGGCGTTCTGGACCGACAGCGACGCCCGCGACCACCTCGGAGGACTCGCCCTCGACGACGGCGAGTCCTGGGCGTGTTCGGCGCTCACCCGCGAGCGACTGCGGACCGCCGCCGACGAGGACCGACTGCTCGCGGTCCGCGGGTCCGCCGGCGCAGGGCGTTCGACCGCCCTCGCCGGCATCGCGGTCCGGACTCGCGTCTCCGAGCGCCCCGGCGACGGCCCGGATCGGATAGCGATCTACGGGGTCGCCGCGTGGCGCGACGTCGACGCGGCCGGAGGCCTTTATCAGTCGATCGCTGCGGACGCGGCCGCGGTCGGCGCCGACGCCGCTCGGGTGCTGATCCCGGAGACGGTCGAACACGTGAGCGACACCGGCGCAAACCGGGTTCCCGTTCCCGGTGAGCCCGATTTCGTGATGAGCGCGGATCTCACGGGGAACTCGGTCGGCGCAAGCGACCGCGCAGACGAGGCGGCCGAGCCAGACGAGTGAAACCCAAACCGAAGTTCTCAACTCCGCTCGACCGAATCGATTCGTATGCTGCTTTCCGGCGTCGACCTCCCGTGGTCGCTCCCGCTCACGCTCGTCATCTACGGTATCGTCGTCGCCGTCGCAGTGTGGATCTACCGCGACGCGAAGGCGAGAGGGAGCCGGTACGCGATCGTCTGGGGGCTCTCGACGCTGCTCTTCGCCATCGTCCCGGTGCTTCTGTACATGTACCTCCACCGCGACGTCGGGCCGGCGCGGTGACGGGTCGGCCGCGGACCCACGGGCTGGGGACGCACGGCCCGCGGACGCACGAGTATCGATCGCGATACGCGAACCCGAACGCCTAATTACGCCGCCCGCCCCCGTGGTGACATGTTCGCGACGCTGCCGGACCTCCTCCGCTTGCTCTGACCCCCGTGGTGACATGTTCGCGACGCTGCCGGACCTCCTCCGCCTGCTCGTCGTCCCCGTGTTCGCGTGGGCGGCGCTGCGCGACGTCCGGACCCGACGGCTCCCGAACCGGCTCTGGCCGCCGCTGTACGCGTTCGGGGCGCTGCTGTTGCTCTGGGAGGTCGTCGGGCTCTGGTCGGCCGGGACGCTCGGCGGCTTCGAGGGGCGACTGTTCCTCGTGCAGGCGGCGATCAGTCTGCTGTTCGTCGCCCCGCTTGGCTACGCGTTCTGGTACCTCGGCGCGTTCGGCGGAGCCGACGCGAAGGCGCTGATCGCGCTCGCGATTCTGTTCCCGACCTTCCCCGCCTACGAGGTCGCCGGCGCGACGCTTCCGCTCGTCGAGACGCAGATCGGTGTCTTCTCGCTGACGATCCTCACGAACACGGTCCTGCTCGGCCTCGCGTACCCGATCGGCCTCGCCGGACGCAACCTCTTGCGGGGCGAGCGCTCGGCGGCCATGTTCCTCGCGCGGCCGGTCGCGACCGCCTCGCTGTCGGACCGCCACGGGCGCCTGTTCGAGGACGCCGAGGGGACGACGCGGAGCGGCCTCGACTTAGACGCGCTCCGGATGTATCTGCGCTGGCGCGGGATCACCCTCGCCGAGCTGCGGGCGGACCCCGACCGATTCCGAGATCCGAGCAGCGTCGGCGAGACGTTCGACCCGACCGACGGGGGGACTCACGTCGGGGCGCGCACGGACGGTGGGACGCCGTCAGGAGGTCGGACGGGGAGGAGCCAGTCGGACGAGTCGGCCGCCGACGGAGTGTCGACTCCCGCCGACGATCCGTGGGCGGCCGACCGGTTCCTCGAGGCGATCGATCACGGCGCCTACGGCACCGACGCCGAGACGCTGCGCGGCGGCCTCGACGTCGTGGCTCGTGAGGACCGCGTACTGGTCTCCCCCGGGATGCCGTTCGTCGTTCCGATGGCCGTCGGGCTGGTCGTCTCGCTGACGTACGGCGACGTGCTCTTCGCGCTGCTCGGCGTCGTCGGACTGGTCTGAGTCGCCTCGTGGGCGTCGGAACGCTGCGGATGAACGGCGTCTCAGCTCCCGGCCCGGAGGTCCCCGACCGTGAGAACGCTTGTCCCGACGGGGCGTTTCACGAAGGTCCCGACCTCTCGACCGAGCAGTTCGCTGACGCCGCGCTGTGCGGCCACGTCGAGGAGCCGCTGGTCGATTTGTCCGTCGATGACCACCGTGTGTGGTGCAGTCTCCGCGCTCTCGACGGCGTCGAACGCGTCCGTCGCGTCGACCTCCGCCAACACCCCGAGGTCCTCCGCGAGCAGCCGGGCGCGGTCGCTCTCGGCGTCGACGACCTCCTGCACGTGCTCTTCGATGGAACGGGGTTCGTCGTCCGCCGGGGAGTCGTCGGCCGGTTCGTCGGGTGATTCGTCGGGTGATTCCTCGGCCGACTCGTCAGGACTCTCGTCGGGTGATTCCTCGGCATCCGCCGTGTCGGTGGTCGCCGCGTCCGTTCCCGTCCCCTCCGTGTCGGCGGGCTGGTCCGTCGTCGCCGCGTCCGTCTCGGTCGCGGGCGCGCCGGGCGCCTCGTCGCCAGCTTCGTCCCGGCCCTCGTCGACGGTGACGTTCTCGCTGTCGATAGCGGCGGGTGCGGGCGCGTCTTCGACCGCCTCCACGAGGCCCCCTTCGGCAGCGCCGCGAGCCGCGCCGGCGACGACGCCGTCCGTCTCCTCCTCCGCCGCGCCGTTCTCCTGCTGACCGCCCGCTCGTCGTTCCGTCTCCGCTCCGTCCTGCCCGTCGCTCTCGGCGTTCCTTCCGGAATCCGGTCCGCCGACCGCCGGGCCGTCGGCGTCGTCGCGTCCGCGCTCCGGTGCGGCGGCGTTCTCGACGGGGTTGTGGCCGGTCTCTTCGCCCGCCGCCTCTCGGAGGTTCGGCTCGTCGGCGAGGCTGCTGTACGGGATCTTCCCGCGGAGCGCCTCGAAGACGGCGCTCCGGTCGAGGTCTTCGACCGACTTCCCCGGCGGGGCGAACGCGACGTAGTCGACGTCGCCGACCTGCGCGAGCTCGCGGAGAATGAGCTCGCCGCCACGATCGCCGTCGAGGAAGGCGGTCACGGTCCGCGACGCGGTGAGCTCCGCGACGGCGTCGGGGATGTTCGTCCCCTCGACGGCGACCGCGTTCTTGATCCCGCAGTCGAGCAGCGTCAACACGTCAGCCCGCCCCTCGACGACGATGACGGCGTCGGAGTCGCCGACGCGCGGCCCCGCCGGCAGCCCCTCGTAGTCGACGATTCCTTCGACGCGGGCCGCCTCGCGGACCTCATCGAGGATGTCGTCGCTCGCGAGGCTCGTCTCCTCGAACCCGCCCGCGATGAGCTCTTTGGCGCGTTCGACGACTTCGCGGCGCTTCGCCGCCCGCACGTCCTCGATGCTCGTCACCTCCACCGAGGCGTGACAGGGGCCGATGCGGTCGATAGTTTCCAACGCGGCACCGAGGATCGCGGTCTCGACTTTATCGAGGCTCGACGCGACGGTGACCTCGCCGAACGACTGGCCGTTCTCGGACTCGACGCTGACGTCGATCCGGCCGACCCGCGAGGACTCTTGAAGGTCCCTGAGGTCGAGCTCGTCGCCGAGGAGCCCCTCGGTCTGCCCGAACACCGCGCCGACGACGTCGCTCCGCTCGACGACGCCGTCGGCCGCGATAGTGGCGTGAATCAGGTATTTTTCTGTGTTTTTCATGATGAGTGAATGGTGATATGCAGACGGCGTCCGCCGCCTGTGTTCAGTTGAACCCCTCTCCGAAAATACTTATCGCACGGGTCTCCGTCGGCGCAGTTTGAAGAAAATTATTCTACAAAGCCTAGATTCGAAGCTAATCGACAGCGTTTAACCGTCGAAGTTCATTAATAGCTCATATGAGTCGCTCACGGAGAGATCTCGTATGGATACCGACGTTCGCGGTACTCGTCGCGTTCGCGGTGCCGTGGCCGCTGTGGGGGGTCGACCGCGTCGTCGCCGGACTTCCGGTGTGGATCTGGTGGCACATCGCGTGGTTGGGGCTGTGTACGGTTCTCTTTTCGCGGTTCGTTCGCAGCGGCGCGTGGGAGCGCGGGATGGGCGTCGTGTCGGACGCGAACGGCGGACCGACCGACGCCACGAGCGTGGGATCGGTGAACTCCACGAGCGCGGAGTCGAGCGAGTTCGGGGGTGACCGACCGTGACGCTCAGCCTGCCGCTCGGTATCGTCGTCGGCTACCTGCTGTTCGCGCTCGCGATCGGCCTCGTCGCGTATCGCGTCTCCGAGATGACAGCCGAAGACTACTACCTCGCGAGCCGGTCACTCGGAACGGTCGTCCTCCTGTTCACGACGTTCGCGACGCTCCTGTCGGCGTTCACGTTCTTCGGCGGGCCGAACCTCGCGTTCGCCGCGGGGCCCGAGTGGCTGATCGTGATGGGAGCCCTCGACGGCGTCCTCTTCGCCGTCCTCTGGTACGTCATCGGCTACAAACAGTGGCTGATCGGGAACCGCAACGGGTATATGACGCTCGGCGAGATGCTCGGCGACCGGTTCGGCTCGGTCGGGCTCCGTGCGCTCGTCGCCGGGGTGAGCCTCCTCTGGCTGTTCCCGTACGTCATGCTACAGCAGATGGGCGCCGGGGAGGCGCTCGTCGGGCTGACGAACGGCGCCGTCCCGTACTGGGGCGGCGCGGCGCTTATTACCGCGTTCATGATCCTCTACGTCGTTCTCGCCGGAATGCGCGGCGTCGCGTGGACCGATACGGTCCAAGGGCTGTTCATGCTCTCTATCGTCTGGATCGCCGCGATCTGGGTGCTGTCCGCCGTCGGCGGACTGGAGGCGGCGACCGGGTCGATGCTCGACGCCCGGCCGGAGTTCGGCGGCTTCGGTGGCGGGCTCTACTCGCCCGGCTTCATCATCTCGACGGCGATCACGATCGCCTTCGGCGTGACGATGTTTCCGCAGATCAACCAGCGCTTCTTCGCCGCGAAATCCGGCGAGGTGTTGAAGCGGTCGTTCGTGCTGTGGCCCGTCCTCGTCCTGCTGCTGTTCGTCCCCGCGTTCATGCTCGGCGCGTGGGCGGTTGGGATGCCGATCGATGTCCCCGAGGGAGCGAACGTGCTCCCGGTCGTGTTGAACGAGTACACGCCCGCGTGGTTCGCGGCGCTCGTCATCGCTGGCGCGATGGCCGCGATGATGTCCTCCTCGGACTCGATGCTGCTCTCGGGGTCGTCGTACTTCACCCGCGACGTCTACCGGCCCGTGATCAACGCCGACGCCTCGCCGCGGCGCGAGGCGTGGATCGCGCGGATCGGCGTCGCCGCCTTCGCTCTGCTCGCGTTCGTCGCGAGCCTCTTCCGCCCGGGCACGCTGATCGAGGTCGGGAACACCGCCTTCTCCGGGTTCGCGCTGCTCGCGCTCCCCGTGATCTGCGCGCTGTACTGGGACCGGACGACGCGCTCCGGCATGATCGCGGGCGTGCTCGTGCCGCAGGTCGCGTACCTCACGGTGGTGTTGTCGGCCGTCGCGCCGTTCGTTCCGACGCCGCCGCGGACCGTCGCCGGCGGCTGGGATGTCGCGCTCGGGTTGATGGTCCTCTCCGCGGTTCTCACGGTCGGCGTCTCGCTTCTCACCGCGCCGACCGAGGAGAGCGACGCCTCGCGGTTCGCGGTCGCGGGCGACTGAGCCGGGGCGTCCTCTGAAATCAAATACTGTGTACGACGGTTTTGATATTCGTGGACAACCTATTTAATCACGGTTCCCGTGAGTGTATCCATGACCGCAGGACCACCGATCGAGGAGATCCACTTCGAGGACGCGCCGGATATCGGCTCCGTTCCGGGCCCGAAGAGCCGTGAGCTGTTGGAGCGGCAAGCGCAGATCGACAGCAGCGCGGTCGCGTATCCCAAGGACATCCCGGTCGCGTTCGAGGAGGGGAAGGGAGCTACCATCCGCGACGCCGACGGCAACACGTACATCGACATGTTCGCCGGAATCGGCGTCCTGAACGTCGGCCACTCGAACCCCTACGTGATGGAGGCGGTCCGAGAGCAGACCGACAAGCTCGTTCACACCATCGACTTCCCCACCGAGGCCCGGATCGAACTCATCGAGAAGCTCGACGAGATCGCCCCGCCCGGGTTACGCGGCGAGAACCGCGTCGTCTTCGGCGGGCCGACCGGCAGCGACGCGGTCGAGGCCGCGATCAAGCTCGCGAAGTACAACACGGGCGGCGACGGGCTGCTCGCGTTCCGCGGGAGCTACCACGGGGCGACCTCGGGCGCGATGGCGCTCACCTCGAACAAGGGGTTCAAAGACGACTACACCCCCCTGCTCCCCGACGTGGTCCACGCGAAGTACCCGTCGCCGTTCATCGACCGCGCGGAGTCCGGCGACGCGGCCTCGGTCTGCTCGCGCCCGGCGAGCGAGTGTTGCGGCGCTCCCGCCTGTGCGCGAGCGCTCAAGGAGGTCCAAGAGATAATCGAGGACCCGTACGGCGGGCTCGCGAACCCCGCCGGCATCTTCGTGGAGCCGATCCAGGGCGAAGGCGGCGTCATCGTCCCACCCGAGGGGTTCCTGCGGGGGCTCCGTCAGATCGCCACCGACAACGACATCCCGCTGATCTTCGACGAGATCCAGAGCGGCTTCGGCCGGTCGGGGCGGTGGTGGGCCGGCGAGTGGGACGGCGTCACGCCCGACATCATGACGACCGCGAAGGCGCTGGGCGGCGTCGGCTTCCCGCTGTCGGCGACGATCTACCACGAGGACCTCGACACGTGGGACGCGGGCGGCCACGCCGGCACGTACCGGGGCCACGTGGTCGCGATGCGGGCCGGCTCGAGAGCGATCGAGTACATCCAGGAACACGACCTGCTCGCGCACGCCCGCGACCTCGGCGATCACATCCGTGACCGGCTCCGGACGGTTGCGGCGGGGAACGACCGGCTCGGCGACGTCCGCGGCCGCGGGCTCTTCATCGGCGCAGAGTTCGTGGACGCGGACGGGAACCCCGACGGCGACGCCGTCGACGCGATCCAGCAGTACTGCTTCGAGCACGGCGTTCTCGTCTGGACCGCCGGTCGGCACGGGAACGTGCTTCGACTCCTGCCGCCGCTCGTCCTCACCGAGGCGCTCGCCGACACGGCGATGGACGTCATCGCCGACGCGATCGACCACGTCACGACCGAGGCGGCGCTTCAGTAGTCCCGCGACGCCCCCGTGAGCCCGTGCCGTCCCGCCAGTTCGACGCTCCCCGAGCGCGCCCCGACTGCACGAGTTAAATATCCGCACGCCATACCGGAGGGGAACTGATGTCTCACGACGTGCGGAACCGACTCCCCTCGATCCGGCGCGCGTTTCACAGTCACCCGGAACCGGGGTGGTGTGAGTTCCGGACGACCGCTCGGATCGCCGAGGAGGTCGACCGGATCGGCGTCGACGAGTTCGTCATCGGTCGCGACGCGCTCTCCTCGCCACACCGGATGGCCGTTCCGTCGACGGAGACGCTCGGGCGGTGGCGGGACAGAGCGGTGGGCGCCGGCGTCGCACAGCACGTCCTCGAACGGACCGCCGGCGGCCACACGGGCGTGGTCGCCGCGGTCGAGACGGGACCGGGACCGACGGTCGGCCTCCGGGTCGATATGGACGGCGTCTCGATCGCCGAGTCGTCGGCGGTCGGCCATCGCCCCGCGGACGAGGGGTTCCGCTCCGAACACGAGGGATACATGCACGCCTGCGGTCACGACGCGCACATCACCGTCGCGCTCGGCGTGCTCGAAGCGGTCAAAGCGAGCGACTTCTCCGGGCGGTTCGTGGTCTTCTTCCAGCCGGCCGAGGAGATCGCGGGCGGCGGGAAGGCGCTCGCCGAGGGCGGGTACGTCGACGACGTCGACTACCTCTTCGGATTCCACGTCGGACTGGGTCGCCCGACGGGGACCGTCGTCGCGAACGCGACCCGCCCGCTCGCGATGGCGCACATCAACGCCACCTTCGAGGGCGCGAGCGCTCACGCCGGGAAGGAGCCGAGCGGCGGGACGAACGCGATGCAGGCGATGACGACGGCGGTACAGAACGCCTACGGGATTCCCCGTCACAGCGAGGGCATGACGCGAGTGAACTTCGGTCGCGTCGAGGGCGGCAGCGCGAGCAACGTGATCGCCGAGGAGGTGACGCTCGACGGCGAGGTCCGCGGCGAGACGACGCGGCTGATGGAGTATATGCGGACGGAGCTCGAGCGCGTGCTGTACGCCGCCGCGGAGCTCCACGACTGCGGCGTCGTCATCCGGCGGCGCAGCGAGTCGATCCGCGTGGACGGGGACCCGACGCTCGCGGCGCTGATCGAAGACGTCTGTCGGAGCGTGCCCGCGGTCGAGACCGTCGTCCCGGAGGCGTCGCTCGGTGTGAGCGAGGATGTCACGTTTCTGATGGACCGGGTCCACGAGAACGGCGGTCGGTCCGGCTACCTCATCGTGGGGACGGATCACCCCACGAGCCACCACACGCCGACGTTCGACATCGACGAACATTCGCTCGACATCGGCGTCGAGGTGCTGACCGAGGCCGTCACGACCGTCGCGTCGCGTCGTCCGTGACGCCGGCGGTCGTCACGTCGTTTGCTGCGTGACGCCGGCGGTCGTCACGTCGCCCGCGCCCCACTCCGCGACGCGTTGCCCCAAACGTTAATCAGTCGAGCGTCCCGAATCCGACCATGACACAGGACGAGATTCCCGCTTCGCTGGAAACGGCCGCCGACGCCGACCGTCCGCGCGGTATTCTGACGCCCTCCGACCGCGACTTCCTGCTCGGTCGGAAGACCGACTACACGGAACACTCCAAAAAACAGAAGCGGAACCGGATCCGCCGCCGGGTCAGGAACGCCGTCCTCGATTTCAGCATCCTCTACGAGTGCTTGGAGGACCGCGACCGAAAGACGGTGTTCGACCCCGACGACGAGAACCGAGACGCCTACACGCGCGGCATCACCGATATGCTCGCCTTCCTCCACCTCGGGACGATGGGTTACGTCACGCCGTTTAAAGATATGCTCTCGGAGGGCGTCTCGAAGTCCGAACAGCGGCTCGCCGGCTCCGACTACCGAATGGTACAGGTAGAGTTCAACGTCGACCCGGTCGGCCAGATCGACGTCGACGAGGTGATAGCGAAGATCGAGGCCGACGAGTTCGAGCGGATCACCGACGAGGAGCTCCGGGCGTTCGTCCGGCTGCTGTCGATGTCCGAGGAGTTCGCCCCCGACGACGTCCGCGAGGGACTCAACGAGCGCGTCGACGAGTTCGTCGCGGAGATCCGCGAAAGCGAGGAGCGCCGGGATCAGGCCGTCGAAGAGCTGCAACACTAAGCGCGGCCCGCGGCACAGCTTCCGATGTCGTCGGTGAGCGTTTGCTGAGCGTTTGAGGGGCGTGGTTCCCGGCACGGCGGCTCCACTGAAATTCTCAAGCGGTGATAGGTTTCTGTTGTCTTGCTGCATATAGAGGGCTGTATTCATCAGGCAGGCACACGAAGTGTGGGCGCACACTAGAGTTTATCAACGATGGAATCGTAATCTCATATATGAGTAGTGAG
>OBKM01000322.1_pt1 | contig 24091 bp, 29 predicted proteins | sample 1519691 | NCBI WGS metagenome assembly OBKM01 (sample SAMEA37050418, study PRJEB22526) | metagenome | biome: saline pan; feature: lake; material: water | place: Egypt | collected 2015 | depth 0.5 m | reverse complement strand
TCACGGAACCGGCTGGGAGGGCGATTCACGATCGGCGACAGGGGCGATCTATCGCCATCGTGTGCCGTGACGGCCCGTGTCGACACGAAGCGAACGCAGGAACAACAGGACGCGTTCGCGGCGTTGAGCAACGAAAGCGACGTACGGGTGCAGGGGATCGTCGCCGAGCATAACGTTCGCGCTGCCCAGGGGCCCCCGTGCACGGCGGGGACACGGGTCGGACGAATCGAGATCGACTCGGCAGAAATCCGCTGAGGCCCGGTTTATAAACTACTTTGTGTCGACGGGTGCCCGTCGGAAACGGACGGCGGTGTCCGCGGGGCGGTGGTCGGCTACTCCTCGTCGTCTTTGCTCGCCTCGATGTCGGTCGGCGTCGAGACATCGACCTCGCCGTCGTGGTCGGCGAACAGCGTTTCGGCAGTTACTATCGCCGGTCCACCGCCCTGTGTGACTTCCATCCGCAGATCGGTTCCGTATAGTGTGTCGGTTTCGGTGTCGACGTACACGTAATAAACGAGTTCCTCGATGGACACGCCGGCGTGTCGGCTCCCGTCCGCCCCGGCGATCTCCGACCACCGTGATTCGTCCACACCGACCCGGAACATCGTCGTCTCGACGCCGCCGATCGTCTCGGTTCGAACCGGATCGAACGAGACGTTTCGCAGCGTCGAAACCGCATCGCCATACGTTTCGGTTTCGCTCCACGCGCCCTCGGAGCGCTCCCACTCGCCGCTGTCGCCGCGTTTCGTGTATCGGGTGTCGCCGTCGACGTACTGTTCGGTCTCCGTCGTTCGGATCCCGGTCCCGACATCAGTATGGGTCCGCATGGAGAGTCTTGCGCGCTGGAACTCGACATCGACCGCGCCGTCGATTTCGACCGTCTCGTTCACGCCTTCGGATCGAAGCGTTCGCGTCCGCTCGATGCGGTACCGATCGACCTCGGAGGCATGTCGTTCCATCGTGGCGACGTCGACATCCGCTGTCGTCGCATCGTCGTTCAGTTGATCGTCGTCGCCGGCCAGGATACCGCCACATCCCGCGAGAACGAAACAGAGAACGAGCCCGCAGACGGCCGCCGTTTGCTTCGATTCGAACACGGTATCGGTGGTTCGGGGGTGTGACTCCTAAAAGTTACTTTCCGGGGGAATACGGCGTCCCACCCCGTCGATAGTATCAGTTTTATTACATGGTAATTACGCCCGATCGAAAACGAAAAAATCCCACTACGCAGGACTGTCTCACCCGGTGAGACAACTTCGACCCATATCTTTATGTCGGGGGAATATGAACCACAAAACATGCTGAATAGACGACGGGGACTGCTGATCGCGCTGTGTGTCGGTCTCGTTTTGCTCCTCGGGGCAGGGGCCGTCACCGCAGCCGACGCCTCCTCAGTCGACGACGGCGAAACGAACACCGTCTCACAGGTCCAACAGATGGACAACGAGACGGCCGAACTACCGGTTGAGCCGCCGACCCAGGCACACCCTGGCTACGAGTACATCCAACAGGAAGGTGACACCGAAGCGAAGATCGAGCTCGGCAAACAGCTGTTCCTCGATCCCCGGATCTCCGAGACCGGGACGATCTCGTGTAACACCTGTCACAACGTGATGGAAGGCGGCGACGACGGCCGACCGACCGCGATGGGTGTCCACGGCCAGACCGGTCCGGTCGCATCCCCGACCGTCTGGAACTCCGGGTTCCACCACACGCAGTTTTGGGACGGTCGAGCCGACACGCTGGCCGAACAGGCTGAAGGCCCCCTCGTCGCTGACGTCGAGATGGGTATGCCGGACCACGAGGCGGCCCTCGATCGCGTCCGCGCCGTTGAGGGCTACGTCGAAGCCTACGAGGAGGTCTACGGTGACGAAGCCGAGAGCTCCGACCCCGATGACCTGATCACGCTCGAGACCACCGTCGACGCGATGGCCGCGTACGAGCGGACGCTCGTGACGCCGAACAGCCCCTACGATCAGTACGTCGAGGGCGACGCGGACGCCCTGACCGACGAGCAACTCGACGGGATGGAGGCGTTCCAGGAGCTCGGCTGTCAGAGCTGTCACTCCGGGCCGATGTTCAGCGGCCAGTGGGATGAACCAGAATCCGGTAACGGCGTCTACCAGCCCAACCCGACGTTCCGCGACAACCCCCAGTGTGAGGAGTACGTCGAGGAGTACGGTCTGATGGAAAACCCCGGCCGGATGGGCGTTACTGACGATTCGGCCGACGAGTTCATGTACAAGGTCCCGACGCTGCGAAACGTCGAACACACCGCGCCGTATCTCCACACCGGACAGGTGGCCACGCTTGAGGAAACGATCCGACTGATGGGGGCGTGCCAACTCGACGAGGACCTCTCCGACGAGGAAGTCGAAAACATCGAGGCGTTCCTGACAAGCCTGACGGGCGAGTACCCGGACCAGGAGATGCCACGCCTTCCCGCCCCGAGCGGCCAGTCGATGATTCCGATGGACGCAGACGGTAGTCTCGTCGAGGACGGCGACGACAACGGCGTCGACATGGAAGACAACGGAATGGACGGAAACGGAATGGATGGAAACGGTGCCGACACCGAACCTGAGGACGGCTTCATCGAGGATCTCCCCGGGTTCACGGTGGGTCTGACTGCGGTCGCGCTCGCAATCGCGCTCGCAACGGCGCTCATCGCGCGCAGTCGCCGCGGCGAGTAACGATCCGTCTCATCTTTCGCTCGCTTCGCGGACCGACGACGATATCAACCACGCACGGCAACTGTGATTACTGACCGATGACGCCCCGAAAGCTACTCACGATCTTCGTGCTCGTGGCGGTGTTGGGGTTCGGCTACTACTCGATGAGCGCTGCGCCGGTTCTCAGCGACCACGACTACACGTATCAAGGTGGTCTCGAGTGGCACGAGGACCCCGACGAGGCGATCGCTGTCGCGGCGGACCGCGAACAGCCGGTTCTCGTCTACTACTGGACGACGTGGTGTACGTACTGCCAGACGTATGACAACGAGCACTACCAGGACGACGAGATCCGTGATGCCCTCGACGAGTACGTGCTGCTCGCGATCAACCTGGATAACCCCGGTCCGGGAAGCAGTATGGCTGCCGACCACGGGGCGAGTTATCCCCCACAACACGTCATCATGACCGACGACCGTGAGGAGGTCGAGCGGTTAGGCGGGTACGTCGAGCGCGACCGGTTCCTACAGGAACTCAGACGCGGGCTCGAATCAGCGACAAATTAAACGATGTTTTCGCTTCAAACGACACTCACGCCGGGGACTGGGCTGATCGCCACGGCGGCGTTCGCAAGCAGCCTCGCGGCGGTACTCCTGTTGTACAGCTATCTCAGCGAAACGGACGAGTTTGAACGGTTCATCCTCGCTGCGGCCGGCGCTTCGACCGCGTTTCTCGTTGTCGCCCAGAGCTACCTGACGTATCAGTTCGTCGTCGGGGACTACACGAACGCCTACGTCTGGCAGAACACGGCCGATTATCTGCCGCTTTTGTACCGACTCACGGGCGCGTACGCGAGTCACGAAGGGTCGATCCTCCTTTGGGCGACCCTGACCGCCGTCGTCGCGACGTGGACCGTCTTCTCCGATCGGTTCTCCGGGCGCGGCACACGGCTCGTGCAATCGATCTCGCTCGGCATCGTCGCCGTCTTCGCCACCATGCTCGTCACCCAGAGCCCGTTCACCCCCATCGAGGCCGCATTCCCGGACACGCCGGAGGGGTTCGTCCCGCCCGACGGCGACGGGTTGAACCCGCTTCTCGTCGACCCCTGGATGGCGATCCATCCGCCGATCACGTTCTCCGCGTACGCGCTTTTGATCGTCCCGTTCGCCCTCGGCGTGACGCATTTCGTCTCGCTTTTCCGCGGTGAAGACAGCGTCTTCGAGGAGTGGCTCGTGAGTATGACCCAGTGGCTTCGGCTCTCGTGGCTCCTGCTTACGGCCGCGATCGTCTTCGGCGGCATCTGGGCGTACGGCGTCCTCGGGTGGGGTGGCTTCTGGTCGTGGGACCCAGTCGAGACGGCCGTTCTCATCCCGTGGCTTGCGCTTACGGCGTCGTTACACGCGGTCAACCGATACGGAAAAACCGGCGAGTATCCGATCTTCGCGCCCGCCTCGACGGCGCTCGTGTTCCCGCTTGTCGTCTTCGCAACGACGGTCGTCCGCAGCGGCGTCTTCCGGAGCGTCCACTCCTTTGCGGCGGGCGGGATCGGGACCGGTATCCTCTTTTTGCTCACGGTAACCGGAACCGTCGCGATCGTCCTCCCGCTCGCCTACTGGCTCCTCGAATCGAGCGAGCCGGACCGGCCTGCCGGGGAGTCGTGGGTGAGCCACCGCACCGTCTATCACGTCGCGGTCCTCGCCTTCGCGGTGCTGGCGTTCGTCTCCGTGTGGGGGCTATCTTTCCCCGTCATCCGCAACGCCGCGACCGGCGTCGAGGTAAGCGTCAGCCAGGATCACTACAACCTCTGGAGTTACCCCGTCGTCGTCGTCGGACTCCTGGCGGGCGGGCTCTACGCCTCGCTGGACACCAGACGACGCAGGCTTGCGCTCGGCGCGACCGCCGTTGTCGCGCTTGCGACTGTCGTCTCGGCGTTCATCGCGCCGTCACCGAACTGGTATCTCAGCGACCCCGGCCCGCTCGATCCCCTCGTGTATCGCGTCGTTGGGAATCTCAGCGTGCTTTCGATCGTTCCGCCGGCGGCCTTCTTTGCGACGGCGTGGACGGCCCGATACGTCTCCCGCGTCCGCGGTGTCCCCTCCCGGAGCTTTCAGCTTCGGGAGACGGGGATCGTGCTCATCCACGTCGGCGGCGCGGTGTTGATCGTCGCTATCTCGTTCGTATATCTGTTTGCCACCTCGGCGTCGGTCGCCGTCATCGGCGTCGACGAGGTCGGGAACGACCCCGAACCGATCGTACAGGACGTCCCCGATTCGGACTACACAGTCGAGATAACCGATTACAACGCCATCGAGCAGCCGACGATAGAGGAAGCCGCCCGCTCCCCGAACGAGGTGCTTCGGGTCGACGAGGAGGTCTCACTCGTCAGGGGTGAAATAACCCAAACCGGAGAAATCGAGGGGACGGCCGTCGCACAACTCGATGGATCCGACGTCTGGCTCGCCAGCGCCGACGAGACGGCGTCCTTCGAACTCGGGGCCGAAATCATCGCCCGCGGGACCGTCGTCGGCGCCGGCGACGGCGGCGACATGTACATATACACCGACGGCCGGAACATGGGTCCCGTTTCGGATCCGCCGAGGGAGGTCCATACGCCGCGCGTGGTCTCCCACGAACTGGACGTGACGGTGTACAACGCCGACGAACAGGTCGCGTCGGGGACTATCGCTGAACAGGAGTATCTCCGCTCGGAGATGAACACCAACGACGCCGTCATACAGCGTGGGCTGACAGGCGATACCTACGTCGTCGGATCGATCCAAGGAACCGGCGCGTCGATCACGATCGATACGTATCCGCTGGCAAACCACATCTGGTTCGGCGTGTTGCTCATGCTGCTCGGGATGACGGCGCTCACCGTCGGTGACAGGCGCTTCCGGGATCGCTGACCCCTCGTTTTCCTACTCTTCGACCACGTACTCGAAGGTCATCCACCCGGCCACCAACATCAACGCGTCGTACGTGATGAGAATCCGAAGCCACGCGGACGTCATCGGCGTCGACAACGACGGCTGTGTCAGCTCCGTTCCCGAAAGCAGTATCGGAACGACAAGCGGGATCAAAAGCACCGGTAACAGCGATTCCTGTAACCCCGACTGCAACATCAACACCGACAGCAACACTCCGACGGCGCTGAAGCCGACCGCCGCGAGGGCGATAACGACGAAAAGCGTCGACACCGTCCCGATCGGGAAGGAGTAATCGAGAAAGACGACGACGAACCCGAGACTCGACACCCCGAGCAGCCCGACGAACGCCGTCGAACTCAACACCTTCCCGAGGTAGATCGCCGATCGATCGACGGGGGCGAGCAACAGCCCGTCCATCGCCCCGTTTTGCCCCTCCCGCGCGACGGCGTGGCTCATCCCGACGACGCCGCCGAAGACGACCGCGATCCAGAGTGCACCCCTGGCCAGCACCTCGCGCTCGCCGACCCCCTCCCCGAAGACGAACGAAAACACGACGACGACGAGCAACGCGAAGACGAACGCCGAGTTGATCGTCCGCTTGCTCCGCGTTTCGGTGAGCAGGTCCTTCCGGGCGACCTCATAGACGACGCGAACGTATCGACCCACCGAACTCATCGGTCGCCCCGGCCCTCCGGGTCCCCGTCTTCGACAGCCCCACGACAGAGCTGTTCGTACCGTTCGATGGCGGCCTCCGTCGACGGGAACTGTCCCGTGTCCGCGTCGCCGACGAGCCGGCCGTCGTTCATAAACAGGATCCGGTCGGCGAGCCGAACGCCGCGCTCGAGGTCGTGGGTCGCCGCGAGTACGGCACGGTCCTCGAGGTCGTCCAGCACCGATTCGACGCGATCTAGCGAGGACTGATCGAGCCCGGTGTAGGGTTCATCGAGAAGCAACACGTCCGGGTCGTGGACGAGTGCGCGCGCGAGCGACACCCGTTTGCCCATCCCGTGTGAGAACCCCGATACCCGCTCACCGCCGCGGTCGGCGAGCCCGACTGTCTCGAGGAGCTCCTCACAGACCGCCGGATCGACGCCGTGGAGTCGCGCGTGAAACCTGAGGTTCTCCCGTGCGGTGAGTTCCCCGTACAACATTGTTTCGTGTGTAACGACCCCGATACGCGAGCGGAGCGTGGCGTTCCCGTCGCCGAGTTGCTCGGAGCCGATCTCGATGCGTCCGTCAGTCGGCCGCGACAGCGACGCAAGCATCCTGATGAGCGTCGTCTTTCCGGCTCCGTTCGCCCCGAAGAGCACGACCCGTTCGCCGTCGGCGACGGTAAACGACACTTCGGCGACGCCGACGTGCGTGCCGAACCGTTTCGAGACCCCGGAAACCGAGACGATCGACATACTGCTCGTAGTCGGACGGGCAAGTTAAGGGTTGTAGTTCCCTACGTTCGATCGATGGCGTTTTCGACCCTCTCGGTGGTCTTTTTGGCCGGCGCAGCGACGATTCTCACTCCCTGTTGTCTCCCGCTTCTTCCGCCGCTTCTCTCGGGGAGCGCCGGCCACCGGCTCCGGCCGATCGCGATCGTCTCCGGGAGTCTCGTCTCGTTTACCGGCCTCGGGGTGGCCGTCGGGACCCTCGCCTCGTTCTCCCCGGACGCGTTGCGGACGCCGGCGTTTATCGCGATCATCGCGTTCGGGGCGGTGATGTTCGACGACGATCTCCACCGGATCTACTCGTCGTACGCCTCACGGCTCTCCGGGACCGTTACCGGCCGGGTGCACGCCCTCGACGGGAGCGACCATCCGATCACGTCCGCGTTCGCTTTGGGGGCGTTGCTCGGTGTTATCTGGCTTCCGTGTGTCGGCCCGGTTCTCGGTGCCGTACTGGCGTATGCGGCCACGGCGGGAGCCGCCGCGGAAAGCGGTGTGCTCCTCTTCGTGTACGGGCTCGGGTTTTCGGTCCCGCTCTTGGCCGTCGCCTACGGCGGGCGTATCGCGGGTCGATCCCTCGCAGACAGCATCGGGCTGTTGGGCCGGGGTGACGCGGTCCGTCGCGTCGTCGGTGCCGTGTTGCTCGCGTCCGGCGTCGGACTGCTTTTCGAACTCGATCGGGTCCTCCTGTCGGCGCTTTGAGCGTTTCGTCGTCCTCGGCGTGTCCCAGTTCCGAAGAGCGGACGAAGGCTTGATTGCTCCGGACGTAAAATATAGGCCAAATGGATCGGAAAACGAAGGGAATCGTCGGCGGCGTCGGGATCGTCGTCCTGTTGGCGATCCTCGCCTCGACGACCATGGGGGCGACGGCCGAGTTCGTCACCCCGACGGATCTCGCCGAGACGGACGCCCACGACGACGACCTGGTGAAACTCGAAGGCCGGGTCGTCGACCTCCGCAGCGACGGCGAGATCCGGTTCGATGTCGTCGACGAAAACCACACGAAATCCGTGGTGTATGGCGGCGAAATGCCGGAAACGATGTCCGAGGGCCGCCTCGTCGTCGCCGACGGTCGCTTCGACGGGGAGACGCTCCGTGCCGACGATCTGACGGTTCGAGCACACGAAGGCGAACACCCTGAGGAGTACGACGACGAGTACAACAAAACGAACGACGCGCCGACCGCCCCGTCGTGATCGCCGTCGCCGATTATCCCTCCGAAAGCCGATGAACCAACGACACCTGCTGAACGCGATCGTACTGTTCGCGGCCGGAGTTTCGGCTGTCGCGACCTCGTTTGCGGTGTACGCCACGTCGGCGCGGTTTCTGGTTTCCTCGTTCAACCGGATCATCCTCGAGTACCTCCCCGGGTGGTTCGTTTCCGGCGTTATCCAGCGGTTCGGACGGTTCGCCCTCGAGATGAGTATGTTGTTCTCGGGGGTTGTGCTTTCGATCGCACTCGGTGCCGTCGCCTTCGCCGGTTACGCGGTCGGTCGACGCCTCTCCCCGCCGCACGCTCGGCTCGCCGGCGGTGGCTTCGCCGCGTTTTTGCTCTTCGTTGTCGCTTTCGTGATAGTCAGAACCCCCACCGCAGTCGTCGCCCCCGCCGTCGTCGGCGCGGTCGTCGTGGCGTTTTTCGCCGACCGGTCGCCGAAGGCGGACGGGACGAGCGCCGACCGCCGGTCGGTGATTCGGGCTCTGGGTGCGGTTGCGACGTTCAACGTCCTCGCCCACGCCGTTGGGCTTTTCCGCCGCGATCAGACCCAACGGGCCGAACAGCAGCTCCAACAGCGCGCCGCCCGCGTCCAGGCCGAACACATGATCTCGGAAGCACGGGACGTCGAACTCGACGCCGACGGGATCAAGCCGCTGATCGCCGAGATCGGGGAGTTCTATCGGGTCGATATCAACCCGAGCCCGCCGTCGGTCGACGCCGACACATGGCAACTTTCCGTCGGTGGCTCCGTCGACGAGGAACTCGAAGTGTCCCGCGAGGACCTCCTCGGCTACGAGGTCGTCCACCGGTACAAAACGATCCGCTGTTTGAGCGACGACATCGACGGTGAGACGATGGATATGGCCGTCTGGACCGGCTGTCGGGTCGGTGACATCCTCGAGGAAGCCGGCACGGACGGCGAGTACGCGATGCTGTACGGTGCCGACGACTACTGGTACTCGCTCCCGCTCGGGGATCTCGAAGACGCCGTCTTGGCTTACGGAATGAACGGCCTCGAGTTGCCACAGGCACACGGCTATCCCGTCCGTCTGTTGGTTCCCGACCGCTGGGGGAAGCTCCACGTCAAGTGGCTCACCGACATCGAGATCATCTCCGAACACGAGAGCGGCTACTGGGAGGAACAGGGCTGGCACGGGATGGGGCCGGTCAACGCTGTCACGAAAGTCGATCGTATCAACCGCCCGTCCGGTCGGATACAGGTCTGTGGACACGCATACGCAGGCGGCCGCGGCGTCGAAACGGTCGAGGTATCGATCGACGGCGGGGAGACGTGGGACGAGGCATCCCTCAGTCAGCCGCTCCCGGACGACGACACCATACGCCAGTGGGTGTATGAGTTCGAGCCGGACAGCGAGCGCCACGAGTTCTACGCCCGGACAGTCGACGGGGAGGGCGAGACACAACCCGAAGAACAGACGGGGCCGTTCCCGAACGGCGCGACCGGTTGGGTCAACCGGACGCTGCGGGCCCAATAAGGCCAGCTACTCCCGACCGTCGTCGGACGAGGAGAGGTCGTCGAGGCGCTTTTCGGCCTCCGAAAGTCTGCTTTGGAGATACAAAACGTACACGATGAGCGCCAAGAAGATCGACCCGTATCCGACGATGAGTAGGTAATCCATACGGGTCAATCATCCCCTAGCGGTTTGTGCGTTTCCGTCGTTTCCCGCTGTTTCAACGAGTCGACTCGCGCCGAAAGCTCCCGAATCCGGACCCGGTTTCCGAGAAGGTAGACGTACAAAAAGAGGATCGCGACGAGCGAGACGAGCAGTACGGACGCCGAGATCGCCGCCTCGGCGTCGGGGTTTCCAACCGACGGCGAGTGGAGCCGGGCCGTCCAAAGCCGCGTCGACGCATAGGAGATCGGGACGGTAATGAACCCGACGACCCCATAGACGGAGGCGAGACGGGACACCTTCGAGGATCCGCCACCGCTTGAGTAGATTATCAGGTAGCCGGCGTAGATGAACCACACGAACAGGAACGTCACGAGCCGGATGTCCGACCAGTCCCACCACGTGTTCCAGATGACACGCCCCCACGCGCTGCCCGTCACGAGCGTCAGCGTCGCGAAAATGAAGCCGATCTCGCCGGAGGCGTGAGCCAGCTGCTCCCAAAACCGCGTCGACGTAACGAGATACAGCACACAGCCGACAAACGTGACCGTAAGCGCGATCCCACCGACGAGCGCCAACGGTACGTGCCAGTAGGCAACGAGGTTGATTCCGTGGGTGACACCGTACATCGAATCCGACGCGTACCCGAACACCAACCCGACCGACGCGAGACCGAACAGAAGCGTCAGATATCCGGGAACGGAGCTTTTAAATACACGCCGAAAGAGGCCAACGGCGGATCGTTCATACCGGTTCATATCTACCGGTGGCCCGTGCCGGACAAAAAATACACGAGTGATCCCGGGCCCTGAGAGGGCGACGCTGCTATCACCCCACGAACTCTTTTGGATAGCCGTCGTGGGTGGGGTATGACTCTCCGCTCGGGCCCGAAAGCGTTGCTCGTCGGGATCTGTGTGACCGCCGCCGGCGTCACCGTGCTCACACACCTGGTGTATCTCCCCCGATACGTTCCCGCTCGGCTCACCCGCGGGCTCCCGTATCTCGCCTTGGGGTGGGTGAGTTACGGCCTGGTTTTTTACTCGCTCGCTCGGCTTCGGCCGGTTGAGTCGGTGGGCGGCATGCCGACCATGCGCGCCGCCGATATCGGTACTGCGCTGTTTTTGTTCTCGGTCGTCCTGAGCGGGCTCTTGGATACGGCCGGTCTCACGCTCGCCGATGCCGCCGCGTTTCATACACTCCCCGCTGTCGGCGTTTATGTCGGCCTCGCCCTCGCCGGATGGGGGTTCGGAACCCGGACGCGGACCGTCAACGAGATCGCAGCCGAGAGAACCTAATTCCCGCCATGGACGAGCACGTCGATATCGCTGACCCGAACCACGTGTTCTGTCACGCTGCCGAGCATGAGCCGTTCGATCCCGCCCCGTCCGCGGCTCCCCATCACGATCAGATCTGCACCGACCGACTCGGCGTAGCCGATTATCTCCGTTTTCGCCGAGCCGGTCGGTGTCGCTCCCGTCACATCTACTTCCGCCGGTGCCCCTTTTTCGATCGATTCGACGACCGAGGCCGCCCTCGAAGTGATCGCCTCGGTGGCCGGTTCGCTCTCGCCGGGGAGCTTGAACTCCCCCAACGGTCCCGTGTCAGCCACACAAATAACGTGTACCGACGCGCCCTGCGCCGCCGCGATCTCGAAGCCCCGGTCGGCCGCCCGTTCGGCGAACTCGCTGCCGTCGACCGGGATGACGATGGTTTCGAACATGTCCGTATGGATACCTCACGCGCCGCCCTCATAACGCACTCGCGATAACGATCAGGTTCCAGATAGTGACGATACCGCCAACAACCACTAACGCGAGCGGCACCGCCACGCGTCCCGGCGTTCGAAGCAACCACCAGAGGAGATAAAAAAGCGGGAACACGACCGCCTTGATGCCGAGCAACGTCCCCCGACCGTAGGCGTCGATGAGCGGTCCGGCTATCGGTCCCGCTTCCGCTACACCACCGGTGGAGAGCCCCCAAAACGTCGTTACCGTGTCACCGACGCCGTACAGGAGAACCGCCGCGACCCAGAGATGGCGGTCCCTGCCGCCGACAACGGGGATGGTCTGCGTTTCGCTCACATCCGCGGAGTGAACTCACGGGATAATAACAGCAACGGCGCCGAACGCAACGAGACACACGAACAGAAAGACAACGAGGAAGTCCGCGACCGGAGTGATATACGACCTCTCGCCCACCGTTTTGGCCGGGGGCTCGACTGCGGGTGCGTTGTCAGCTGCCATATTCTACCTACCGACGTGTTCGTCTTCAATCCCGACTCCGTTTCGAGCGCTGAGTCGCGCATCGACGGCACGCGAAGACGGACTGTTTCAAGTAGGTGGCCTCCGGAGTCGGTCGCATGTACGATTCGATACTCCTGCCAACCGACGGCAGCGATCGCGCGGCGGCCGCCTTAGATCACGCTCTCGGTGCCGTCGACGCCTACGGTGCCGATCTGCACATCATCTCCGTCGTCGATCGGCGGGTCATCCTCGCCGCGGAGGCTCCGGAAAAAGACGACGTCAGGGCCGAACTGACCGAGGAGGCGACCGACGCGGTCGAGACGCTCGAAGCCGACGCCACCGACGCCGGCACCTCGGTTACTACAGCCGTCCCCGAAGGTGTTCCCCACCGGGAAATCCTCTCCTACGCCGGCGACTCCGAAATCGATCTGCTCGTACTCGGCACCCACGGCCGGACCGGCCGGGAGAAACGGCTCAACCTCGGTAGCACGACCGAACGCGTCGTCAAGGCCGCGGATCGGCCGGTGCTCGTCGTCGATATCAGCTAGTACCCACGGTGTTTCGGAGCGTTCCGATCCCTTCGTAGTAGATCTCGATCTCATCGCCCGGTTCGAGAAGCCCGGGATTCGCCGGACTGCCGAAGCTTATGACATCGCCGGGTTTGAACGTGAACCGCTCCGAGAGAAACGAGATCGTCTCGCGGGGTTTGATGAACATGTTCTCGGTGTTGTCCTCCTGGCGGAGCTCGCCGTTTATATGGGTCGTCATATCAAGCCCGACTGGCTCGACGTCGGCGATTACGGGGCCGAGCGGCCCGGAGGAGTCAAACGCCTTCCGCGCCGTCCGACGCTCTTGGTCGAGGCAGTCGAGGTCGTTGAGGATGGTATACCCCTTGATCACGTCGTCGACCTCGCTTTCGGCGACGTTTTTACACTCCGTCCCGACGACGGCCGCGAGCTCCCCGGCGTAGGTCAGCTCCGAGGAGAAACTCGGATACGGGATCGGCTTCTCCGGCGGGTGTAGCGAAACCGGTGGTTTGATGAAAAAGTCCGGCTCATCGGGGATTTCGTAGTCCATCTGTTCGACTTTCTCCCCGAAGTTCCGCCCGACGCAGTAGAAGACGGACGGCTCACAGGGGGCAAGCAGTTCGTACTCCGCGGGTTCGTAGGTTCCCTCCGCCGTCCGGACGGTGCCGTCGTCGTACTCCCCTTCGAGGGTTCCATCCGCCGTCTCGACGCGTGCGTGCTTCATACCGGTTCCGCGGGTCGCCGGTTTCTTACGTGTTGTTATCCCGGGACGATCACACCGGAACGAGACGGTCGATCCGGAGCGCAGCCGCTTCATCGATCGCCAACAGCCGGTCTGCCGACTGCCTCGAGTCCGGTTTCGATCCCCCGAGGGCTACGAACGACGCCCGGCATTTGTTCCGAGCAGTAGCGCGGAGCTCGGCCGGCGGTGCGCCGGCCACACCGGAGGGCCGATCGACGCTCGCTTCGAACGTCTCCCCGGCGTCAGTCCGGATCTCGACTCTCGCGCCGAGTCGCCGCTCGACCGCCGACGGATCGGCCGGCTTCGACAGCCGCCGACCGGCCGAAACCACCGTTAGGGGGTGACGAAGCGCCGCGCGGGCACCGATTGATCGAACGACGTGTGGTGTGATGGCTCGTTGATCCTCCCCCAGTTCGATCCCTTCCGGGACGGTTGACCGGAGCGCCTCGAGCGTCAACGCCGGATCGTGGTGGCTCTCGACGCGGTCCGAGACCCGGTCGATCGCCGCCGGTGTCTCTCCGACGCCGACCGTCGCTGGCGAAATCTCGCCGGTGACGACGGCTTCGGCGGTTCGTCGTGACACCGCCCGGAGCGCCGCGGCCACCGGGACGTGTTCCCCATCCAGATGCGGTTTCGCGGCCGAATTTTCGATCCCGAGCGTCGAGGGGCCGTAAACATCGACCGTTCCGATTGTCGTCCGCCCGCGGTCGAAGCGCCCGCGCGCTTCGAGCGCCGCCTCGGCTACGGCCGCAACCGGGGTCGGCCCCGGCACGGCCTTAACGCTCACCGCCTCCGTGTGCCATCGATCCCCGAGCGCATCGAGAGCCGCCGGTATCGGCTGCCGCGTAACCGTCGACAGGAGGCCGTCTTCTGCCTCGACTAGCCCCCGCGGACCATCGATCCCCGCGCGTGCGCTGTCGATGGCCGCGATCCCGTCTCTGATCGGATCGCTGGTCCACCACACGCCGCTTTCGGAACCGATCCACGACCGTCCGACCCGCCGGGACGGTCGTGACAGGGCTGTCGAGAGCGCGTCGGCTATCGTTTCGTGGTTGTCACCCTCTATGACGCCGCGTCCGACTGCCGCGGCGGCGGCGTGTATCCAGGCGGCCCTCGGTCCGGAGAACGGTCCAGTCGGTACTGCCGCCCCGAGCCGCCCGGCGACTTCGTTCGCGGCGATCTGTGCGACGAGCAGTTCCTCACCGTCCCTGCCCGCCGCCTCGGCGTACGCAAGCGGCACGAACACGGAACTGGTACCGGTTTCGCCGCCGAGGATCGAGCCCTCGAACTCGAGTGCGACCGAAAGCGCCGCGTTCCCGGCGGCCGCCGTCGCCGGATCGGTCTGCCCCCCGCCGAGAAACGTCGCATCGCCGCCAGCCGTCGGAACCGCTTCCGCGATCCGCCCCCCGAGCGGATGGGTCCGGGTCCGGAGTGCGGCACCGACACAGCTTGTCAGCTGCGCTTTCGCGGCACGTCTGACCGGGGGTGGAACGTCACGATAGGACAGCGCCGCCGCCCAGTTCGCGGCCCGCTCGGAGAACGGCTCGGCCACGGGATCGTCCCCTCCGACGAACGGCAGCCACTCGGGAGTCTTCATCGATGGCTCCGACGGCTGCCGCCCGCTTATGTGTTCGCCTGGCCGCGAATCACTCCGCGGGACGAACGAGCTCCGGATTGTCGTTCGATGGATCGTTGACCGCCTTCGAGACGGGATACGCCCGGAGCTCGTCGCCGGGAACGGGCCCGAGGGAGACGTCACCGCCGTCGAGCCACGCCGACTCCGACGCCGGGTCGAGGATGACTGCCATCCTGTGGTGGAGGGGCTTGACGACCTCATTCGGTTCAGTCGTCAGTATGGTAAACGTCTCGAGCGGTTCGACACGTTCCGATGGCTCCCCCTCACCGGAGAAATCCCCGAGCCCGGCCTGTTTCGTCTCCGGCGTCCATCGTTCGTAGAGCCCCGCCATCGCGAACGGACGGTCGTCGTCGAATGCGACCCGATACGGTCGCTTCCTCCCGTCCGTCTCGACCCACTCATAAAACCCGTCGGCCGGAACGAGACAGCGTCGGTGCTCGTAGGCGTCGACGAAGGCGGGCTTTTCGGTCACCGTCTCCGAGCGGGCGTTGATATACGCCTCCGTCGCGTTGTCGGCCCACCTCGGGACGAGTCCCCACTCGAGACGGCACAGACGTGTGGGGTCTTCGTCGGTGATCACCGGCAACTCCTGTCCCGGTGTCGCGTTGTATCGCGGTTCGAACTCGGATCCGACGGACACGTCGAAACGGGTTTCGAGCTCGGATCGGGACGCAAAGAGACTGTAACGGCCACACATACACGGTCGTACGGTCCCACCGTCGATATAGGTGGCGAACAGACGGAGCGAGGTCGATCGTTTCCGACGGCGGCGCTCCGCGCTCCCGCCTCGGCCGGCCGTCGGCTGTGAACTACGTCACGGGCCGTCTACCCTCGTCTCGGTATATAAAACCCGTGCCGCGTTGGCCGCGGCTGCTGTCCACCGGCCGCCCCCGAATTTAAACGGGATAACGGCGTAGAAACCGTGTGCCCGACGACGAGCCGAACTTTTCGATCCCACAGCGTCCGACCCGCCGGTATCCGGGCCGCGGCGGGGTCGAATACGACGGCGGAACGGTGTTTCACCTGACACCGGACCCCCGACGGGACGACCGTTCGCTCACCGATCTCGTCGAGTCGGTCCTCGAAGGACGGCGGTATCGGTACGGCGATTGGTTCGATCTCCCGATGCCGCTGTATCTGGTCCACGACGACGAAACCGATGACACGTTTCGGGTCGCGGTCCGCGAGGGAACCGTACGCCTCTATGTGCTCCCGGAAACCGAACGCGGCGGGCTACGGGCGTTCTATGATCGACTGACTGCGGTCGACGATGCGGACTGGGCGGTGGAGTGTCGCCCCGAGTGAAATGTGACCGCTGTGGGCTGTCCGACCGATACATTCGTACCGACGGCCGACAATCCTCCGACATCCGACCGATGGCCCCCCCGAAAACCCTCGTTACCGCCGTCTGTGTGATCTTGGCCGCACCCATCTCCTACGCCGTCTACCGAAGCGGCTCGCTGTCCGCGGCGCTCGCTGCGCTGGTTGTCGTCGGGATCATCCTCCCGCGGTTGTACGCCGCGATCGCCGTCCCGAACACCGCCGAGGAGTATTGAACCGAAACGCTACGGACGGACTCCCGGCCGCGCTCTCACGGCAATCCCTATTACTGCCGGGATGTTAGCTCCTCCCAACACCTATGACGACCAACGGTAGTCCCTACGCCTCTCACACCGACGCCGAGACGGCGGCGATGCTCGATGCGATCGGTGCCGAAAGCGAGGAGGCACTCTTCGATATCCCCGACGATGTCCGGCTCGATGGACGTCTCGGGATCCCGCCGCGGGACGAACGGACGGTCCGGGAGCGCACGGATAGGATGCTCGACTCCAACGAGGATCTCGTCGAGTTCCTCGGCCGCGGCCACTACGACCACTACGTCCCCTCGATGATCGATCGAATCTCGTCCCGATCGGAGTTCCTGACGAGCTACACCCAGTATCAACCCGAGATTGCACAGGGGTTTCTCCAGGCTCTCTTCGAGTACCAATCGATGATCGTCGAACTGACCGGACTCGACGTCGCAAACTGTTCGATGTACGACGCCGCAACGGCGCTTGGCGAGGCGGCGACACTCGCGATCCGCGTCAGAGCGGTCGACGGTGACCGGATTCTCGTCCCGGAGCATCTCCACGACGGCCGTCGACGAACTCTCGAAAACTATCTCCTTGGCCACGACGTCGACGTCTGCTCCTATCCGATGGACGACGGTGTGGCCGACGTGAACGCGTTCGAGGCTGCCATCGACGACGAGACGCTTCTCGTGTACGCCGAGACGCCGACGGTCCGCGGCGTGATCGAGGAACGGCTCGAATCGATCGGTGCGCTGGCTGACGATCACGACGCGCTGTTCGTTGTCGGTTCCGATCCGGTCGCGCTCGCGGTTTTGGAGGCGCCGGCCAGCGTCGGTGCGGACGTCGTCGTCGGCGACGCCTCGGCGCTTGGACTCCAGACAGCCTACGGGATGGGGACGGGACTGTTCGCCTGCCGCGAGGCGTTTCTCAGACAGACTCCCGGCCGTCTCGTCGGCGCGGGCGAGGATTCGACGGGTCGTCGTGCGTACACGCTGACGCTGCAGACACGCGAACAGCACATCCGCCGGGAGCGCGCGACGTCGAACATCTGTACGAACCAGGCGTGGGTCGCCCTCCGGGTCGGTATGCACATCGCGTGGCTTGGCCCGGAGGGGCTGGTCGACCTCGCCGAGGACTGTGTGACCCGTGCCAGGGACCTCGCCGACCGCGTCGACGAAATAAGCGGGGTCAAAGCTCCTGTTCACGACCGACACCACTTCCGAGAGTTTCTCGCCCGCACGGACCAGCCGGCGCCGGCGGTCGCGTCGGATCTCGAAGCGTCCGGTCACGCCGTCCACGTCGTCGACGACCACCGGATACAGATCTGTGTCACCGAGGCGAACGCGGACTCCATCGACGGGCTCGTCACCGCGCTCCGGGAGGCCGCACGATGACGGAAACGCCGCTGGAGTACGATCAGGCACGGTGGTCGAACGACGGGGAGCGATACGAACCGCTGCTCGCCAAAAAGCGCGTCGAACAAGTCGACGTCGAGTCCTCGCTTCCGGCGGCGTTGACCCGCGAGAGCCTCGAACTCCCCGAGCTCTCCGAGCCGGAGCTTGCGAGACACTACACGCGGCTTTCGGAGATGAACTACGGCGTCGAGTCGGGACCGTTCCCGCTCGGCTCCTGTACGATGAAGTACAACCCCAAATTCACCGAGGACATCGCTGCCGATCCGAAAGCAGCCGTTCACCCGGATCGGACGGATCGATCCGTCCAGGGGGTCTTGGAGATACAGTACCGACTCCAGGAACAGCTCGCCGAGATCGGCGGCATGGACGCGGTGACACTCCAGCCGCCCGCCGGTGCAGCCGGCGAGTTCGCGGGGATTCTCATCGCGCGGGCGTACCACGAATCGAACGGCGACGCCCGAACGGAAGTCGTCGTTCCGGACTCCGCACACGGGACCAACTTCGCCAGCGCTGCGATGGCCGGCTACGACGTCGTTACGCTACCGAGTGCCGACGACGGGCGCGTCGACCTCGAAGCGCTCGAAGCTGCGCTCTCCCCGGAGACGGCGGCGTTGATGCTGACGAACCCCAACACGCTCGGGCTGTTCGAACGCGATATAGCCGACATCGCCGATATGGTCCACGACGTCGGTGGGCTGCTCTACTACGATGGGGCGAACCTCAACGCCCTTTTGGGGCGTGCACGCCCGGGGGATATGGGGTTCGACATCATGCATTACAACGTCCACAAGACGTTCGCGACGCCACACGGCGGCGGCGGCCCCGGGGCCGGCCCCGTCGGCGTCACGGACGAGCTATCGGCGTTTCTCCCCGATCCACACGTCCGTCGATCGAACGGCGGCTACGAACAGTACGAGCCGTCGCGTTCGATCGGCAAGGTCCACGGCTACGCCGGAAACTGGCTCGTCCTGCTGAAAGCGTACGCGTACATCGCCCGCTTGGGCGATGAGGGGCTCACCGACGCGAGCGCTAAGGCGGTGTTGAACGCGAACTATCTCGGCGAACGGATCGACTACGAGATCCCTTTCGGCCCGTTTCACCACGAGTTCGTCGCAAGCGCCGGACAGCGGGACGCCGCCGCCGTCGCCAGACGGATGCTCGATTACGGCGTCCATCCGCCGACGACTAAATGGCCCGAACTCGTCGACGAGGCGCTGATGACCGAGCCGACCGAGATAGAGAGCAAGCGGACGCTCGATCAACTCGCTGCCGCGTTCAACGCGGCGTTGTCGGACGACGAGGACGAACTCGAGACCGCTCCATGCAGGACCGCCGCTCGTCGGATCGATCAGGTCGATGCGGCGCGAAACCCGCGGCTCTCCTGGCAGGCGCTCGAAGACGTTTAAATGAGTTCCGGGTCGTTCGCTCAGACGGACGTATCGACACCGTTGATCGTGACGAACCCGTACTCACAGCCGGTACAGCGCCATTTCTTCTTCGTACCCAGGTGGAGGCGCGTGCTGGCAGATTTATAAAACTCCGTCGAGTCGCAGTCCGGACAGTCGGTTTCGAGCGAGAGGCTCATGTGCGGGGATACGCCTCGGGGTACATTGTACTTTTCCCGTGTTACCGGAACTGTTCGAGTTTCGTCTGGGAATCCGGCGGCCGCCGGGGTTTGTCCGCTCCGAGCAGCCGCGGGAGGGCGGTATCGGCGAACGTCAACCCCAACACGAGGACGATCGGCGCGAAAAACAGCCCGTAGAACCCGAAGACGACCGGACCGAAAATATAAGCGAGCATCAACAGCCCGACGTGGGTCCGCTTCCCGCTGAAATACGGTCGGAGGACGAGGTCCGGAATCGTATCGACGATCACGACCGCCAAAACCAGAAAGCCGACAACGTAGGAAACGAGGGTCGGATCGCCGCCGAGCGCGATCGGAAGCGCAGCGAGACCCGCAAGCGGCAGGTACACGATCTTCATACCGACGACGGGAATGAGGCTCGCGATCCCGGTCAACGCACCCGCAAGCGCGGGATACGGAACCTCGACCGCGGCCGGCGCGAAGGCGTTGTACGCGGTGAAGACGACGATCGCGATGAGCGAGATGACGATGACGTTCAACAGGTTTCCGAACAGGACTGCCTCGAGTTCGTCGTCGGCGGCCTCGAAGTACTCGCGAGCGATGTCCTCATCATCGAACCGCAGGAGCCACGACCGGAACGTCGCCCCATCGATGAGGAGGTAGTAGGTTATCACAGCCACGATGAGGAGATTCAAAAGCAGCCCGGTCACGATACTCGTCGCGAACGCAGCGTGTTCGATCGCGAACTCGATGAAGACGTCGAGTTGCCCCGTTCGGTAGGCGTCGATGATACCGCCGATCGTCGGTTCGGGGAGGTTTTCGAGGCCCTCGAACCACGCGATGTCATCGGGGGCGGCCTCGAAGACTGGATACTGCTCGATGAACGATCTGGCCTCGACGGCCAAAAGAACGAGCGTGTAGCTGAGCAACAAAACGAGCGGGACGGCAAGCATCGAAATCGTGAGCACGGCCCGGACCCGCTTCGGAAGCCGGAACCGGCGAAGCGACCCGTAGAAACGGCGGGTCGAGTAGTACAAAAAGACCGCCACGGTGATCGCGGCGATGAACCGATACAGGAGATAGCCGACGATCGCAGCGACGAGGGCTCCGAATCCGGCGACGACCAGACGCCGTTCGTTCATGAACGAATCTCCCGCGGCGGCGAAATAAAACCTCGGCGTCGGCTACCGTAAGAATTCACACGTCACGCGTAACCGCTTTCTCGCCGGTGACCTTCCGATGCCCGTCTACAGCGCGTTTCGTCGTGCTTACAGCGCGTTTCGTCGTGTCTCGACGACGTGAACGACAGAAAGCCCGAGAAAGACAACCACGCAGGCGGCGAACGCCTGCCAGCTTGTTACGACCGGAACCGCGCCGAACCAAAGCGCTGCCCCGAAAGCGGCCGCGGTCATCGATGCCCCGAGATACACGTCGCTCCACGGAAGTTCCCCGTCGGCGACCGTCTCGAGGTACACATCGAGGGATCGGGCGTCATCGGTCACGCTGACGGTTCCCCTGTCGGCATCGTACTCGATGAATCCACATCGGTGTAGCTTCGGTAGATGTGCCTGATACAGCGAGGTGTACACACGTTTTCGCTGTTTGTACGTCACTTCGGGGACCGAAACCCCGTTTTCCCACGCGGCGAGTTCCTCGGCTAACGTCCGCACGGCCACCGTTTCATCGGAGCGATGGGACAACAGATACCGGAGTAGCTCACGACGTCGCGGGTTCGATAGCGTCTCGAAGATCCGGTTTTTCTGATCGATCTCCCCGTCCGTCCTCTCCGTTTGCGTGTCTATGTGTGTTGTTTGCATTCCCCGTATCTCCGATCCTACTGACACCACCAACGGTAATAAGCACATATTATCGTTCGCGCCGGCCGTCGAAAACCGGATTACCGAACCGGGTTCGACCGTCGGTAGTACGTTCCTACCGGCGGCTAACGCGGCAGTACGGCACGCCTAACTACCAGCCAACGGCGCGAACGTACGACGAATGATCAGATTCAATCCGTGGCGTCCGAACTGGAAGCACCCTGATTACACCGGTACCAATCGGTGTCTGCCGTGCACCGTGGTGAACGTGTTGTTGGCCGCTGCGTTCGCGCTCGTCGCTACTGCTCTCACGGCCGCCATCGACACACGACTTGCCGTGCTCGTCGGTTCTGTGGTCCTCGGATGCTCCATTATTGTCATCTATTTCAGGGGGTATCTCGTCCCCCGGACGCCGGAGCTGACGAAGCGATACGCACCGCGGTGGGTGTTGTCCGCGTTCGGAAAGGATCACCCCGAAGCTGTCTCGTTCGACCCCGATACCGAACTCCGCTCGGCCGGTCTCGTCGTCGAGGGGGCGGCTGACCTCCGTCTGTTGCCGGCCTTCGAGCGCGAATGGGCGGATGCGATCGACGATATCGGGAACAGCGACATCGCCATCGAGGGCGAAATCATCCAACGGCTTGCAACCCTCGGTGGGTTCGGACCCGAGACGCTCGAGTTGGAGGACGGCCCGCGGTCGTTTCGCGCGTGGTACGGCGACGAACTGATCGCGAGCTGGGAGTCGCGCGCGGCCTGTATCGCCGATATCGCGGCTTCGGATGTTATTCCGGACTACGACAGCGCGTGGTACGACCGCCCACTCGCCGTCCAGGCCGAACTCCTCGGTGCGCTCCGGCTGTTCCTCGAACGGTGCCCCGTCTGCAACGATGAAGTGACCCTCGCCCGCGAGGTCGTTAGCTCGTGTTGTTACGATTATAACGTCGTTGCGACGACCTGCAACGGGTGTAACGCGCGACTCTTCGAAATCGAAACCGGGGACGAACTCCCGGACGTCGAATCGTGACCCCTCCGTTCGGCCCGTTTTGACCCGTCTGCCACCGGCTGTCAATCCCCGTCAAAGAGCGCCGCCGACACTCACCTCCGTCGTTGACCCCGCTCGTGGTCATCCGTTCGCCTTCGGTTCCACGCTCTTCAGGTCTGTCTCTCTAGGGTCTCGACCGCGGCCGCGACGCCAACGCCCGGATCGACGTCGATACCGTGTGCCGAGAGCGTCTCCCCGAGCGCGCCGAGCGTCTGCAGTATCGGTCCCCGACGCGCGCCGTGACCCATACAGCCGACGCGGACGGCCTCGTCGGCGAACGCTCCGAGACCGGTCGCGATTTCGACGTCGTAGGAGTCCCGCATCGTCGCGACGACGTCGCCCGGTGCCAACTCCCCCGGAAGCCGCGCCGTCGTCAGACTCGGCAGCCGCGCGGCGGCGTCGACCACCGGTTCGAGTCCGAGCGCCCAAAGCCCCGACCGCAGCGCCTCCGAGGCCTCGGCGTGTCGGTTCCATCTCGTTTCTATACCCTCCTCCGTTGCGATCCGGAGCGCTTCCCGGAGCGCGTAGACGTTGTTGACCGGGGCCGTGTGGTGGTAGGCTCGCTCCGCACCCCAGTACTCATCGAGCAAGGAGAGATCGAGATACCACGATTTGACGGGCTCGTTACGGTCGAGTATCTTCCCCATCGCGTCGGCGTTGACCGACAGCGGACTGGCCCCCGGCGGACAGGAGAGACACTTCTGGCTGGCCGAGTAGGCGGCGTCGATTCCCCACTCGTCCATCCGGAACTCGACGCCGCCGAGGGAGGTGACACAGTCGGCGATAACGAGCGCGCCGTGATCGTGGGCCGCCGCAGCGATATCCGACATCGACGGCTGGAGAACGCCCGTCGACGTCTCCGCGTGGACGACACAAACGATGGCGGGATCGTACTCCGCACAGACGCTTCGTACGTCGTCGGGATCCAGCGGTTCACCCCACGGCGTATCGATCACAATCGGTTCACCGCCGGCACGGCGAACCATCTCGGCCATCCGGCCGCCGAAGTAGCCGTTGTCCGGGACCACCGCCGTCTCGCCCGGTTCGACGAGGTTACCGATGGCGGCCTCCATTGCCGCCGAACCGGTTCCGCTGACCGGGATCGTCCACTCGTTTTCGGTCCCCATAACCGTCCGAAGCAGCGCCTGCGTCTCGTCCATGATATCGATGAACGCCGGATCGAGGTGGCCGATCGGCGGCGTCGAGAACGCTTTGAGAACTCGCGGATGCGTCTCGCTCGGACCAGGACCCATCAACAACCGGTCCGGCGGAGACAGTTCGTCGACAGTATTCATACACGAACGTGCTCATGCGGGGCACAAAATCGGTCCGGAACGAACGGGGGCTGACGAACAGCCGGAAACAGATAACGTACCCGACAGGTCAAGGTAGCTTTAGGGCCTCCCGCGTGCAACCGTCGAGCGCGATGGTATTTAAGAAAATCACGCTCATCGGAACGAGCGACGAAAGCTTCGACGCCGCCGCCGACGCCGCCCTCGACCGGGCCGAGAACACCCTCGACAACATCTACTGGGCGGAAGTCGAGGAGTTCGGCGTCGAAATCGCCTCGGCCGACGGCCGGGAGTATCAGGCGGAACTCGAAGTCGCCTTCGAACTCGAATAAA
>OBKM01000321.1_pt1 | contig 24112 bp, 29 predicted proteins | sample 1519691 | NCBI WGS metagenome assembly OBKM01 (sample SAMEA37050418, study PRJEB22526) | metagenome | biome: saline pan; feature: lake; material: water | place: Egypt | collected 2015 | depth 0.5 m | reverse complement strand
ATCCGACGTACCAGCTGACCGCTACCCAACCGATTAACTCCCTCGGCGGGCGATATGCGGTCGTATGGAGTACACACAGCTCGGTTCGACCGGCACGTCAGTGTCACAGCTCTGTCTCGGTACGTGGCGCTTCGGCCGCGATACCGACGGAACCGTCGAAACGACGAAAGAGGAGGCCCACGAACTGCTCGACGCCGCCGCCGAGCGCGGGGTCAACTTCATCGACACCGCGAACGTCTACGGCACGCCGAACGGGAAAAGCGAACAGTGGATCGGGGAGTGGCTCGACGACTACGACCGCGACGACTTCGTCCTCGCCTCGAAGGTCTACTTCCCCTACGACGGCGACGGCGAACCCGGCCCGAACGACTCGGGGCTCGGACGCAAACACATCCGAGCACAGATCGAGGGCACGCTGGATCGGCTCGGCACCGACTATCTGGATCTGTACTACATCCACCGCTTCGACGACGATACGAGGATCGAAGAGACCCTGCGGACCCTCAACGATCTCGTGCGCGAGGGCAAGGTCCACTACATCGGGGCGTCGACGATGGCCGCCTGGAAGCTCACGAAAGCCCTCTGGAAGAGCGACGTCGAAGGGCTCGAACGGTTCGACGTGACACAACCGCTCTTTCACGCGGCCTATCGCGACGACGTGGTGGACTATCTGGACGTCTGCGCCGATCAGGACATCGCGGTCTGTCCGTACTCGCCGCTGGCGGGCGGGTTCTTGACGGGCAAGTACGAGCGCACCGACGACGGTATCGAGGCCCCCGAAGGCTCTCGCGGTGCTATCGACCCGCGGTTCGACGACTTCTACGTCTCCGATCGGGGCTGGGAGGTACTCGACGAGATCCGGGCCGTCGCCGAGGAGGTCGGAGCGACGCCCGCGCAGATCTCGCTACGCTGGCTCATGGACCAGGAGAAGTTCACCTGCGTCCCCATCGTCGGCGCGCGCACCGTCGATCAGCTCGACGAGAACGTCGGTGCGGTCGACGTTTCGCTCAGCGACGACCAGCACAACCGCATTTCGGAGGCCCGCTACGACGAGGACGGCAAACGCTGGGGTCACCGCGACTGATCAGGGACGCCGGACTACGAGCGTCGGGCTGGTCGTCCGGTCGCTGACCCGGCCGGTGACGCCGCCGAGGATCCGCCGCCGAAGCGAGGGTTCCGATTCCCCGACGACGAGCAGGTCGTACGTGTCGGCGGTCGCCGCGATCGTTTTCGCCGTGGAGCCGGACCGTTCCTGACGCCAGTTCACGCGATCCGGGTCGACGCCGAGCTCCCGGAGCTTGTCGCAGGCTCCACGCAACAGGAACTCGGCGCGGGCCTCGTCGGCGTCGGAATCGGCGACGTGGAAGGCGGTAATCGATGCCTCGCTGTTTTCGAGCAACCGCCCGGCAAAGCCCACGATGCGTGCGATGTTCGGATCGCCCTTGATCGGGACGAGTACCTCGGTCACCCCATCGTCGATTTGCCCTGGCGTCACCACCGCGTCGGCTCCATACTCCTCGGCTACACGATCTATCGTCTGTAACCGGTTTTTGGTGAACACTGTCGTCGACACGACATCGGTATGACCGTCGAACTCGTCGACGAGCGCGTCGATCCGCTCGCGCGCGGTGTCGCCAACCTCCGCCTCCTACTGCTCGGTCGGTGTCTGGTCCGGGACCGTCCCGTAGCCGAGGACGATCACACGGTGAGGACGCAACAGCTCCACGAGTGCGCCGGGTGGCGTCGTTAGGTCATCTACCTCGACCGGCAGCAGGATCGTCGGCTGTGAGAGCGTCGCTGCCATACGGAATACCACGTCACCTACAAGTATCAACGCCGGGGGGTCGAGTCCCCGTGCGTGGCCAGTAACATCCCCGCAAGCACCGTCGAGCAGCCGATCGTCGCCGTCAGGAGCCAGAACGTCGGGACAAAACCGATCGACTCCGAGAGGACGCCGACCGCGGCCGGGGCGAGCGCGCCCGAGCCCATCAGAAGCGTGCGGACCACGCCGAGACTGCCGCCGGCCAGCGACTCGGGGAGGACGGACATCCAGTAGGCCCCACGCACCGGGCGAAAGCCGTGCGAGCCGAGGCCAACTGCAACCACAACCACGCCGAGCAGGACCGGCCGGCCAGTCGGCGTCAGGACGACCAGCGCGACGAGGGCGGCCGTCGCCAGTGCAAGCGTGGCGACGATGACTGGTAGCTCCCCGAGCCGATCACTGAGCGTTCCCGAGACGATCTGTACGATACTCGCGGCGAACAGTGCGCCAAACAGCAGTCCCGCGGTCGCCGTCGTCAGCCCCGCTTCGCTGGTGAGATACAGCGGCAGGAAGGCGACGACACCGTTGTACGTAAAGCCGAACAGTACCGTCACGAGGACGAACGCGAGCAGGCGCGGATTCCGAAAGAGTCCGAGGTACTCCCGAACCGTTCCGCTCGACCCGCCAGTCCGGCCCGCCGTGGGATCAGAGACTCGCACGGTGAACGCGACCGTTCCAGCGACCCCTGCGACCCCCGCCACGAGAAAGACTGTTCGCCATCCCTCGCCGAACAGCGAGGGCCCGGCGAGAACGGCGACGACGATTGCCGGCGCGGCCACCCCCGCAAACGTCCCGATAGTGTCCATCGTTCCGAGCGCCCGGCCCGTTCTGGCGGGATACAGTCGTGAGAGCAAGCGGATCGCGACGGTCTTGTGTGCCCCAGTTCCCGCGCCCATGAGGATCATCGCCCCGACGAGGACGCCAAAGGGTGACTCGATGACCAGCGCGAGCGCGGCCAGCGCGGCCAGCAGGCTTCCGGTGGCGATGACGCGAACGGAGCCGAACCGATCCGCGAGCGCGCCGGAGGGAAACTGCATCGCGGCGTACGCCAACATGAAACCAGTGTATGCCAGCCCGATTTCGGCGTTCGTAACGCCGTAGACCCCCTGCAACGGCTCGAACAGGGGCGGGAAGGCGTACCGGACGAACTTCGCGAGAAACCAGAGAAACGAAACGAGCAACAGGGCGTCGAACTCGTCGAGCGTCTCCGGAACAGTGCGAAGCGATGGGCGGGCCACAGCTATACGGACGTTTCCCCGGCCGAACTATAAAGCGCCCGAGACGAGTTTCAGTTACCGGGAGTTTCACTGCCCGAAGGGTCGCCAGTACAGCAGGGCAACCGTCACGACAAACACGACCGTGGACAGACCGAACGACCAGCCGGCGGTCGCAGCGGTAAACGCGCTTGCCGATCCGCCGGTGAGACTGGCGAGGACGGCGGCGATCAGCGGCCACGTGCAGCTCACACAGGAGACCAGTCCCAGCACCCCGGAGATTGCGGCGTTTGCTGCATCGATAATCGTCGCGTAAACCAGATAGGCGAGCGCGGCGTAGCCCACAATAAATGCAGGCATTAGTGATAGTTCGATCAGTTCCCCGCCGTAGTACAGGTTCGGGACGAGACCGGGGGGACCCACGACGTTGACGTTGAACCCGCCCGCAAACGCTGTCTCGTAGAACGCCGCGCCGGGAGCGACCAGCCCACCGAGGAGGGACAGGAGCGTGAAATAGACCACAGCGATCCCCCCGGCGATCCGCCGTGTCCGCACCGACCCGTCGGATGGGGAGGTACGGTAAAGCGCCCACGCGCCGACGTTCAGCCAGACCAGCGGGTACAGATGGAACGTCGTCACGCTCGTCTGGCCGAGCATGAGCAGATACACCCCGAACAGGATCAGCTGTGTGTTGATAATGACCGCGTACAGCAGGGCGGTATCCCTGTCGGGCAGGAACCGGTCGAAGTCCCCGCGCTGTGTGAGTGAGCTCATCGGTTACAGTATCAGCGCATCGACGACGATGGCGACGAGCAGTGCGCCAAGATAGGCGTTCGAGGCGTGGAACGCGCGAAACGCCGCCTGCTCGGTGCGTTCCCAGTGGAGTCGGACGACCGCCCAGAGAAAGACGCCGCCAAGCGCGACCGTCGTCGCGGCGTAGAGAACGCCAAGATCCGTAATCACCGAGAGCGCGCTCGCGCCCAGCAGGGTTGCCGCCAGATACCACAGGATGTGCTTTCTCGTGACCGCCTCGCCGTGAACGACCGGCATCATCGGGAACCCGCCCCGGGCGTAGTCATCCTTGTACGCCAGCGCGAGGTTGTAAAAGTGGGCTGGCGTCCACAGGAAAATCACGCCCGCGAGCGCGAGTCCCGGCAGCCCGATCCGACCGGTGACAGCCGCCCAGCCGATCATCGCGGGGAGTGCACCGGCCGCGCCACCGATCACCGTGTTCTGGACCGTGTTGGGCTTGAGCACCAGCGTGTAGATGACGCTGTAAAACAGGATCGCGACGAGACCGAGCGCGGCCGCAAGGAGGTTCACCTGCAGGAAGACGATGAGCGACGCCACCGTCAGTACACCACCGAACACCACCGCGTTACGCACCGGTACCAGATGTGTCGCGACCGGTCGATCCGACGTTCGGGCCATCTTTTTGTCGACATCGCGTTCGAGGACGTGATTGAACGTTCCACTCGCGCCGATCGCAAGTATACCACCGGTAAGTGTCAGTACGATCGTTCGGATCGTCAGGTCAGGCCCCGCTGCCAGGGCCATCCCGGCCGACGCCACGAGACAGAGCAACCACATGAGGCGGGGCTTCATGAGCCGGAAATACGCGAACGCGGTTAGTTTCGCCCGCCCGAACACGTTGTCCGGAACAGTGGGCGTTGGAACGTCGTCGACCGGTTCCGGAGCCGGTTCGGGGTCATGGTCGACGGTGTCGCTCCCGTCGTCGAGTCCGGCTGTTTCGGCTTCGAGCGTCCAGGCCAGCGCGAGGACGAAGACGCCAAAGACGAGCATCGCGACAAGCAGATGAAGGTTCGAGAGCACGCCGGTCAGACCGACAGTCGCGGCGGCCGCGCCGATCGCGACCTGTGTCGCGTACAGGAACACACCCACACCCAGCGCGGCTCGAACGCGTCGTGACGTGTCACCCAGCAGTGCAATAGCGGCGGTACACAGCACGAAAACACCGACGACGAGGGCGGTGACCCGGTGGCCCCACGCGAGGGCGATCTGGGTATCCGAGACGGCGAACCACTCGCCACCACAGGCGGGCCAGCCACCACACGCTGCCGCCGCGTCCGTGATCGCCGTGGTTGCGCCGACGACGATCAGCAGGTACACACCCATCACAGTCGTCGCGAGTAGCCACGTAAACCGGTCGTGACTACCGACCAGTGGGAATCGAGCTTCCGTCCGGGTGGAAGGGTGTGACACGAGCGATGACCTCTTGTAATATAGTTCGACTGCGGGTACTTATGCGACGCGCTTTGGCGGGGTGAATTCCGGAAAAGTCAGCACATATTTAACCCCCTTTCCCTAAGAACGACCCATAATGAAGAGAGCGCGGATCGCCCTGATCACCGTGTGGACGGGGACGCTATTGCTGATGCTGGCCCAGCCGGTATCGGCCGCGTCTACCTCCGCCGAGCTGATCTACGACCTCAACGAACGGCTGCTCATCGTCGCCCTGCCGATCACGCTGCTGGTCGAAGGGATCCTCATCTATGCCGTACTGAAGTTCCGAAACAACGACGATCCGAAGCCGACCGAGGAGAACCGCCGTCTGGAGATCACGTGGACGATCGCGACCGCTATCGTGCTGCTGTTCGTCGGGTTTGCGGCCTTCGAGGTCATGGCCGACCCGCAGGTTAGCTCGATGGCGGACGAGGAACCGCCAGATGACGCCGTCGTTATCGAGGTCGAGGGTGACGACGCCTGGCAGTGGCACTTCCGCTACCAGAACGAGTACGAGGGCGTCGAGATGACAAACGAAATGTACCTCCCCGAGGACGAGGAGGTGTATCTCCAGGTGACTGCCGAAAACTGGTTACATATGGTTCACATACCGGATCTGGGCGTGAAACAGCAGGCCCAGCCCGGCGTGGTCCACACGGTTTCGACGACGCCGACCGAGACCGGATCCTACCAGGGCTACTGTACGGAGTACTGTGGTGCGGGTCACTCCGGTATGCTCTTCGAGACACACGTCGTCACCGGTGAGGAGTTCGAAGAGACCATGGACGAAGAGCTTGCTGAAGCCGAGGAAGACGACGATACCGGCGAGGAAGACGACGATACCGGCGGCGAAGACACCGAGTAACGGAGCCACTCTGTTGATTTCCCGTTCGACATCCTGACCAGCCAGCGCAGGCTGGATCGGCATTCGAAAGCTACACCAGACGACGTATATCTCTCGGACTGATACTCCTCGATGTGACCGATCTTCTGTATCGAGGGCGAGAACTGACGCTCGCAGTGCTGGTTGTTGTCTGTCTCGTCGGTATCATCGCGGTCGGGGTCTTTGCCGCCGATGTCGACGACGCGACACCCGCTCCCGAACCGTTCGATTCGGTGACGACGCTTGGACTCTCGCAAGAGGATCTGCGGGATGCCGAACACGACGAGCTCTCGGTGCCCCGCGTGCAGGTGTTTTACTCCCAGTACGAGTACGTGATCGGGTATTATGGGGTCGAGCAAGCGGTGACCACTCTCGACCAGCCCGAACACGAACAGCAGTTCGGCTATCCGCTGGTCGTCTACGTCTCTAACTACGCCGGAACGACGACCGAACTCACCGACGAGGGGTACCTGACGACCGAAACCTCGGTCGGCTGGGTCGACGCAAGCGACGCGTACTTCGTCGTCGGTAGCGAAGCTCGAACGCCGGCTGGCGACACGGTCGTCCCGTTCAGTTCGGACGCCGCTGCCACCGAGTTCGTCGACGAGCACGGCGGCGAAATCGTCGACTGGACCGAGCTCCGTACTCGCTCGTTCGACGTCGACACGGCCGATACAGTGCGCGATCGAGTCGCCGAGCAGCGCTCACAGGCCGACGGGCGAGTCACTGCCGTCGAGCCGTTGCTCGATCGTGAGCCGGTGCGAACCGTCGAGGGTGATGAAACGGTCCAGGGGACGATCGACGCTGCGCCCGCGGGATCGACGGTCGAGATCCCCCCAGGAACGTACAGGGAGACCCTTCGGATCGACGAACCGATCACGCTTCGCGGTGAGAACGCAACCCTCCGTGGAGACGGCGAAGGGAACGTCATCGAAGTCCGTGCTGACGACGTTGCCATCGAGGGGGTCCACGTCGACGGCGTCGGCAACCAGACGCGCGACCCGGATGCAGTAACCGAAACGGGTGATGAGGCGGACTGGGACGCCAACATCGAATCGGGCTACGGCCACGGTGATGCCGGGATCCATGTTGTCGACGCGACCGGCGTCTACGTCACGAACGTCTCGATCGAGACCCCGGCAAACGGCGTCTTGCTCCGTGACGCACCGGATGCGGTCGTCGACGACATCACGGTCGACGGGAGCGAGGAGTGGCGGGACGGGTTCATGGGCGTCATGTCGATGCGCTCGCCCGGCGTGGTCCAGAACTCCACGTTCGACGGCGGGCGCGACGGCGTCTATCTGCATCGCTCCCCGGAGACGGTCATTCGGGACAACGAGTTCCACGACAACCGCTTTGGCGTCCACCTGATGCACACATCCGACTCGGTAATCGCGGATAACCACGCTCGCGGGCAGGAACTCGCCGGGCTGACGATCATGACGAACCCGACCCATAATGCAATCGTTGGCAACGACGTTCGGGAGGCGGCACACGGTATCCTTCCTGCGGGCTCGCAAAGTTACATCGCCGATAACGTCGTCGTGGACAACGGACACGGGATCACGACGAGCGCCGACCAGTCACTGTACGAGGAAAACGTCGTGTACGACAACGGTGTCGGCTTCCGAACCGGATCGATCCTCGCATCGAACCGGGTCGTGCACAACGATATCGTCGCGAACGACCAGCACGTCGACGCGAACATCGGCCCGTTGCGGATCTGGACCTTCGACGGCCAGGGCAACTACTGGGACGGGGCATACGGTGCGGAATCGGGGGGCGTACTGGATCGCTCGTATTCCCCGACCGATCCCGTTCAGGGACAACTCCACCAGACTGATGGGACACTCACGCTCGCGGAATCCCCCGCTGCGCGCGGACTGAGCGAGCTTCGCGGAACCACGCCCGGCCTGCGCAGTGGAAGCGTCGTCGACACCGCGCCGCTTGCGGAGCCAGTGAACCCTGACAGACTCGCCGAACTCGACGGCGCGCAACGGTCGGAGTACGACGAAGATGGGGGTGATACGTCGTGACAACCGAGGCGATCCTTCGTGCGGATGCTGTCAGTCACTCCTTCGATGCAGTCGAGGTGCTCGACGGTATTTCGCTCGACGTAGAACCGGGGCGGGTGATGGCGATCGTCGGACCGAACGGCTCGGGAAAGACGACGCTCTTGCGCGTGCTGGCCGGACTGTTGACGCCGACCGACGGGACTGTCGAGTATCGGGGACCAGATCGCGAGCGCGAGATCGGGTACCTCCCCCAGCGCCCAACCTTTCGACCGGGGTTTACAGTTCGCGAGACGATCGATTTCTACCGCGCGCTCGTCGACGAGGAAGGGACGGATCGGCTCTCACCGGTCGGCCTCGCGGATGCCGCAAGCCGCCGTGTCGAGGCCCTCTCCGGCGGGATGACGCGACTGCTCGGGATCGCACAGGCAACCGTCGGCGATCCGCCGGTTGTCGTCCTCGACGAACCGGGGAGCGGTCTCGACCCCGGGATGCGTCGCCGGACGTTCGAAGTTGCGAGCGACCTCGCCGCCGACGGAACAGCGGTGCTCGTGAGTTCGCACGATCTCTCGCTGGTCGAACGAACCGCGGACCGGGTGCTCGTGCTCGATCGCGGGAACGTCGTGGCCGACGGGTCGCCGACGGAGCTGCGTTCGGCTCACGGCGTCGACTCGCTCTGGGACGTGTTTGGAGCGGCCACGACAGGGTCGACTGAGACTGTCGACGTCGCGGGGGTGACCCGATGAGCGGTCGCCGTGCGGCGCGGGTCCTCTTCGGTCGTGAACTCGCGAGTATCGTCCGGTCGCGTAGCTACCTCCTGTTGTTCGCCGGTGTCGCCGCCGTGATTGTCGGGATCGGGACCGTCGGCGGCGGCACCGACGCGGGCTACGTCCCGACCGCGGTCGATCTGCTCTTGCCGCTCGAACTGCTCGTTCCGGCAGTCGCGTTCGCGGTCGGCTACCGGTCGATTGCGGACGATATTCAGCGTGACGAGCTATCAGTACTGGAGACCTATCCGGTGCCCGACTGGGCGTACGTCGCGGGCGTATACGTGGGTCGAGCGGTCGCGCTCGTGGCGATGCTCGGTCTTCCACTCCTCGTGGTCGGGATCCTCGTCTGGCTCTCGGCTGGCCCGGACACGACGATCGTCGCGACCCATCGCGGTATCGACTCGCCGCTCCTGTTCGGTCGGTTCGTCCTCCTGACGCTTGCCTACGGACTACTGGTGCTGGCTGTGGTGCTTGCACTTTCCGCGCTGGCGAGCACTCGGAAGGCGGCACTGACGTTCGCCGTCGTCGGACTCGGTGGGCTCGTGGTTGGGCTGGACCTGCTCGTCCTCCGTGGTGTCGGAACGGGATGGGTGACTGGCGATACGCTGGTGACAGCAATCGCGGCGTCGCCCACGAGTGCCTACCGCGGGCTGTTGTTCGAGACGGTGCTGTACGTCGCGTTCGAGACTGAGACCGGCTACGCCTCGCCCGTCGCGAGTACGTTCAGTCTGTTGGCCTGGACAGTACTCGGCCTGAGCGTCGCCGCGCTGGGCGTCTCGCGGCGGTGATCAGTTCCCCATCGCATCGAGTAGCTCACGGTTGATCTCGTCGTGGGTGACGACATCACCACCGTGCTCGTCGGCGAAGGTTGCTGCATCACTGTCCACCCCGAACGGGATCAGATCGGGACCCATCGCGCCGTAGGCATCCGATCCTGCGACGAAGGTCATCCCTGTTTCCTCGGCGTAGTCGTCCGCGTCCAGATGCGCGGAGACGAACGGTTGCTCCTCGTCGCCCGTGAGGCTGTAATCGACGCCACTGTAGTCGGTGAGATACGTGACGATCGGCGTTTCTCCGGCATCTTCGGCATCGAACCGGTATCGGTAGGTACAGGTGCCGCTACAGAACTCCGCTGGACCCTCCCGATCGTCCGGGTAGTCCTCGAAGAATATCTGTCCAGTCGGACCGGGGTGTTCCTCGATCACCATGCCACACTGGTCACAGGACTGGCCGTCGTCGAGGGCGATCGGCTCCGGAGCGTCATCGTCGCCGAGACAGCCAGCAAGTGCGCCAACGGTTCCCGCCCCAACCATCGTGAGTACGCGCCGTCTCCCGAGAGCGTTCATAGATACATCTCAGCGCCGAAGCGTATTATCGAATCTGGTACGACCGCCGAAAACCGCCTACAGACGCCGCGAGGAGTTGACGACGACCAGAAAGCTCGATAGCGCCATCGCGGCGGCAGCCAACAGCGGGTTCAGATATCCGGTGATGGCAAGTGGAATCGCGATGGCGTTGTAGACGAACGCCCAGCCGAGATTCTGTCTGATCCGACGGTTCGTCCGCGCCGAGAGGTCGAACACGTCCGGGACGCCGTCGAGATTCCCGCTGGCGATCACGGCGTCAGCGGCGTCCGTCGCGAGTTCGGTCCCGTTACCGAGCGCGATCCCGACGTCCGCCGCGGCCAGCGCCGGTGCGTCGTTGCTCCCGTCGCCGACCATTGCCGTCTTGCCCTGCGTCCGGAGCCGCTTTACGGTCTCGGCCTTGGCCTCGGGCGGGACGCCAGCGAACACTTCGTCGACCGGCTCCGCGGTCCGGAACCGCTCTGCTGCGGCCCCCTCATCGCCGGTGATGACCACGACACGCCGGTCCTGTCCGACCCGATTCAGGGTATCTTGCCACCCTGGTCGTGGCGTATCGCCGACCACCACGACGCCCGCAGCCCGTCCGTTCCAGCCGACGACGATCGGAACCGTCCCGGTGTCGCGCGCCTCGGCGATCGTCCGCTCGAAGCGATCCGGGATCTGCCAGTCGCGCTCGGCGAACAGCAGAGGATGGCCCGCAACCACCAGGTCTCCGTCGATTCGTCCCGTAACGCCGCGGGCGTGACGTTGGAAGTTGTCGACGCTCGGAGGGGTATCGGGTGCGCGCTCGTCCACGTGGTCTACGATCGCGCGGGCGACCGGGTGTTCGGTGAGACGTTCGAGCGCGGCGGCGCGGGCGAGAACCTGTTCGGTATCGTCGGCGTCGACACGCTCGACAGTCATCTCGGCGGTCGTCAGCGTTCCCGTCTTGTCGAAGGCGACGATGTCGACGTCGGGAGCGTCCTCGAAGATCGTCTCCGCAGCGATCACGATCCCGCGTTTCGCGGCCGACTGTACCCCGGCGGCAACCGCGAGCGGCGTCGCCAGTCCGAGCGCGCAGGGACAGGAGACGATCAGCACTGTCAGTGCAGTGAGCATCGCCGGCGTGAACGCCGATCCGGTCGCGAGCAACCAGAGGGCAGTCACCGACGAGAGCAAGACGACAAGGGGAACAAACACCGTCGCGAGCCGATCGGCGAGCCGCTGGACACCGGGGCGTGTGCTCTGGATCGACCACAGGAGTTCGACGATCCGATCCAGAGTGCTCGCCGCGTCCTCACCGACTTCCACGACGAGTGGCTGGTCGGTGACGACCGTCCCGCCAAGGACCGGGTCGCCGTGTCCCTTCTCGACCGGGACGGATTCGCCGGTGATCAGGGCTTCGTCTACGGCGGCGCTGCCATCGATCACCACGCCGTCGAGTGGGATCCGCTCGCCGGGTCTGACGAGCAACTCGTCACCCGGTTCGACGGCATCGATGGGGACACGCTCGTCGGTCCCGTTCAGTCTCGCATCCTCGACCTGTACCTGCGTCAGGTCGGAGAGCAGTCCCGCCGCACGCTCTTTGATCCGTCCCTCGTAGTAGTTGCCGGCGGTAACGACCAGCACCACGGCCACCGTCACGTCGAAGTACAGATCCGATCGACCGGCGAGCATCGCGAGGGTACTGTAGGCGTAGGCACCTGTCGCAGCGAGCGCGACCAGCAAGTCCATGTTCGGCTGTTTCGCACGAAGGCTGACGAGGGCCCCACGAAGGATCGGGTAGCCGGTATAAAAGAGGATCAGCGAGGTCAGCAACCAGATGTTCGCGTAGATGTAGAGCCCGTCGAATCCGCCCAGTTCGACGACAGGGTCGAAACCGAAGTACGTCGGATACAGGAAGAGCACGTACCAGAGCATCACCATCATCCCAAACAGGCCGCCACCGAGCAGGAACTTGACCAGCGCGGCGCTCTCCGCCGAGCTATCCCCGTGGTCCTCCCGGGGGCGGGCCTCGTAGCCCATCCCGGAGATCGCGTCCGGAAGGTCGTCGGGCGCGACCGCGTCGGCGTCGTAGGTCACCTGGACGGTGTCAGTCGCGTAGCTCGCCCGGGCCGCCTCGACGCCGTCGATCTCGCTTGCACGGTTTTCGAGGAACAGTTCACAGGTCGAGCAGTGCATGCCATCGACCGCGAGATACAGCTCCTCTCCCTCGACATCGTTGGGATCGTCCTCCGTCCCGAGTTCGTCGACATCGTCGGCTTCGACGTCACCGAGAGTGCGCTGTACCTCCAGACAGCCACGGCAGCAGAACTCGCCGTCGACATCGGGATCGGTGATCGAATCGTCGGGAACCGGGAGCGCACAGAGCCGACACTCACCGTCGGATTCTGCGGGTCCCCTTCGGGTAGTGGCGGCGTCAGACATGGCTAGAGCGGCTGGTAGTGAGGCAGGGGCGGATGTGGCAGGTGGATCCCGTACAGCATCAGTCCGTGAGAGAGGGGTATGTACCCGAGCAGAATGAACGCAGCGCCGAGCGCGCGGTGGAGGCGTCGGCGCGATGTCGCCGAGACGGCCTGGACGAACGTGCCATACACGAACAGTGTCGGGATGGTTCCGAGCCCGAGGACGCCGAGTGCAAGCCCACCGCGGACCGGATCACCGAGCGAGAATGCGTACAGGTACGCCGGATAGATGATCGGACAGGGTAAAAGCCCGTGAACCGCCCCGAGTCCGACGATTCCTCCGGAGGTCGCCAGTCGGTCGACACGCCCTGCAAGCAGCCGGCTGAACCGCCGGAAGAGGGCTCCCAGGATCGGAACTCGGTCGCCGGGGACACCGGACTGCCCACGGAGGTAATACACGCCAGCCAGTATGATAGCTGCACCGACGATAATGCCGGTCGCCGCACGTACTGTGTCACCAGCAGCTGCGACAGCGTCGCTCGACGCGAACGCGAGGGTTCCGAGCAGGCCAAACAGTGCGCCGATCGCCGCGTAGCTGACCGTTCGACCGAGATTGAACAGGCCGTGCTGACGGACCTCGAACCACGAGAGCGTGTCCGAGCGCCGGTCCTCGGTGGACGCCGAAATACGGTCGCCGTAGGCCGTCACGAGCGGGCCGCACATGCCGAGACAGTGCGCCCCAGCCAGTACGCCGACGAGCAGAAACACACCGAGTTCGACGGTTGAAACGCTACCACCGACAGCTGCTCCGAGAACGGTCGCGCCCATTAGCTATGTCGACTCGTGAGTTCCGTCCTCGGAACCGTGGTGGTCGCCCTCTACGGGCTGCATCGCCACGTATAGCGAACCGAAAATGATTACGACGTTCACAGCCGCGACGTAGCCTGCCAGACTCGGTCGGCCGAACGCGTACACGAGAGTCGGAATAATGGCGAGTAACCCCAGTGCTGCGCCGCGCCTCGGCGTGATGAACGAGGGAGTCATGCCTCCATATCACGGGATCCAATTTATAAAAATTCGTTCCAATCTCAATATGTGAGAATAGACGACAGCGTAGAAATGGGGTGTTTCTAAAGGGGCCATATGACCGAGGAACGAGAGATACGAGAGATCGGACACGACGAGTTCGATCCGATCGGAACGCTCACTCTGATCGCGATATATTTCGCGATCCTCACAATAATGTGGTTCTTCATGTACTTCGTCGAATTCGCCGAACACGGCCCGACGGTGATCGGCACAGTATGAACATTCACACCTACGAAAAGCTCTGGCTTGCTGCGTCGATGTTGCTCATTGTGGGGTTCATCGCGACGGTTACCTACGGGGCGGTCGGCCTCGGGATCGCGATGATCGACGACTCGGAGTCCTCGATCAATCCGGATGCACTCGATGAAGACGACCGGTTTGCCGATCCGCGCGTCGAGGAGATGGATGATGGGACCTACGAAGCCTACGTCGTTGCCGAACAGTACCGGTTTAATCCCGATCCCCTCGAGGTGCCGGCCAACAGTACAGTAACCTTCTACGTCACATCGCCGGACGTGATACACGGCTACGAGATCGTCGGGACGAACGTCAACACGATGGTGATCCCCGGAGAGGTCGCGACGATGACCGTCGAGTTCGAGGAGCCCGGGGAGTACGGCGTCGTCTGTAACGAGTACTGTGGCGCTGGGCATCACGGGATGGAAGGGGAAGTGCACGTTGTCCCTGAAGAGGAGTTCGAGGTGAGCGAGGAATGAGCACGTACGTCGATCGGTTTCCACAGGAAGCCCGCGTCATCCGCTATGCGCTGTACAGCTCCTTCGTCGCGCTGTTTTTCGGCGGCGTCTTCGGGCTGATCCAGACGCTCCACCGCACTGATTTCGTGCGGATTATCGACTCGACGAAGTACTACGACGTGCTGACCGGCCACGGCGTCTTCATGGTAATTACGTTCACGATCTTCTTCCTGGTCGGCATCTTCACCTGGGCGGTCACGTCGAGCCTCGACAGACACGTCGAGGACATCCGGTTTACCTGGTCGTGGTACGGACTGATGAGTCTGGGAACCGTCTTCGTGGCGATCCCGATCTTCGCGGGCTTTGTCGACTCGATCGATATGAGCGCCGCCGTCCTGTTTACCTTCTACGCGCCGCTGCAGGCACATCCGCTGTTTTATATCGGACTGACGATGTTCGTCATCGGAACGTGGCTTGCCGGGGCAGACTGGTTCCGATCGTGGTGGGCCTGGACGAAGGAAAACCCCGATGACAGGATCCCGTTGCAGACGTTCATGGTGCTGACGACGATGATCATGTGGTACATTGCAACGCTCGGTGTCGCCGTCGCCATCCTCGTCTTCTTGCTCCCGTGGTCGCTGGGCCTGATTGATACCGTCAATCCGCTGCTGACGCGGACGCTGTTCTGGTATTTCGGTCACCCTGTCGTCTACTTCTGGCTGATGCCCGCGTACCTGCTGTGGTACACTGTGCTCCCCAAACTCTCGGGCGGACGGCTGTTCAGCGACCCGCTGGCACGTGTCGTTTTCGTGCTCTTCCTGTTGCTCTCGACGCCGGTCGGGATCCATCACCAGTATCTCGATCCGGGGATCGCGGAAGGGTTCAAGTTCATCGCGATGACCAACACCATGTTCTTGCTCCTGCCCAGCCTGCTCACCGCCTTCACCGTCGTCGCCAGCATGGAACACGGTGCGCGACAGCGTGGTGGCGAGGGCAAACTCGGGTGGCTCAAGGCCCTTCCGTGGCGCGACCCGGCCTTTGCCGGAATGGCGCTTGCAGGGCTGATGTTCGCGGCAGGGGGCTTTAGCGGGATGATCAACGCTGGGATGAACATCAACTATCTCGTCCACAACTCGCTGTGGGTGCCCGGCCACTTCCACCTGACAGTCGGGACTGCCGTCGCGCTGACGCTGATGGCAGGGACGTACTGGCTGCTCCCACAGCTTACCGGCTCCCCGCTGTACAGCAAACAGATCGGACTGTTTCAGGTGATCCTCTGGTTCGTCGGGATGACGTTCATGTCGAACGCCATGCACCGTGCCGGTCTGCTCGGTATTCCCCGACGAACTGCCGAACCGCAGTACCAGGACGTTACTTTCGAAGCGTCGATCGGAACAGTCGGGGAACTGGACGCCCAGATCGCGCTCGGCGGGACGATCCTCTTCGTCTCGCTGGTGCTGTTCCTCGGTAATGTCCTGCTCACGGCGCTTGGCCCGCGGGTCGAGAACCCCGTCGACGACGAGCTGCCCCCGGCACTGTCCGGACCCGAAGACGCTCCGCAGGTTCTCGACAATCTGAAACTCTGGACGGCCATCGCTATCGTGCTGGTGATCCTCGCGTACACGCTCCCGCTCGCCAGCATCGTCAGCGACGGCGGCCTGTTCGGGCTCGGCGGAGAGGCGTTCCCGGTCATGGCCGATCTCACTCCCCTCATCGAGGTGTTGGGATGAGCAGGATCTCGAACACAGGGCTCATGATCCTGATCGGCTTTAGCATTCCAGTTCTCATCGAACTCAGGACGCTTCTGTCGTTCATGAACATCGAGATCTCCGCCCGAACTACGATGATCGTCGGCGGAGTCTATATCGCTGCCCTCGTCATCTACGGGACGTTGCCGGACGGCTCGAACGCCGGCTCCTGATCGACCCCATGACACGAATACGGCTCCGGAACACCGTCGGCGCGTCCGCTCCATATCGACTGCTTGTCGCCGGTGCTTTACTCCTCGTGGTTGAGGTTGTGGCTGTGTTGGCGTACGTTCGAACGACCGGTGCAACCGACGTATCGGCCTGGCGGTACGCATACCCGCTGATCTGGATCAATCTGACGTTGCTCGCCGTTCTGGTGGCACGACGGCGCTCGCTGTCGGCATCCGGTCCGCTTGCCGCGCTCGCGGGTGCGTACTTCCTCGTGCTCGCCTGGGTTGGCGGACTCTTCTCGTTCGGTGGAGGTGGGGGCGGACTCGCGGTCCACACGCTCCCACCAGGGTGGGGACCGATGATCACCTACGAGGGCTCGATACTGACGCTCTCGCTCGTCCCGTTTCGCGTCGTCGGCTACGTCGGACTGACCTATCTGGTCTACGTCGCCCTCGGGCGCTCGCTGGGAGCGGGAACTGTCGGTCTGGTCGGAGTATTTAGCTGTGTCACCTGTACCGGCTCGGTGCTCGCCCTCGTCGTCGGTGCGCTCGGCGGGGGATCGGTCGCGACGATGGGGGCGATCGAGAGCGCGGCGGAACTCTCCTTGTTCGTATTCGCCCTTTCCCTCGTCGCCCTCGTCTGGGTCATCGAACGGCCTGTCGATCGGGATCCCGTTCCCGAATAGCGGGAGTGGCCCGATTCTTTAATAAGATACTCCTCAAATAACGGGTGCACACATGTCCGGTCACAAGGCACTCGAAAGCGGTGGGGTCGACATCGGCGAGCAGTGGTGGTTCCGCGGCGTCGTCGCCCTCCTCTGGATACTTGTCGGCATACTGGCAGCGATTGGCGTGTACTCCGTGGCCCCCGGAGTGTTTACGGCCATGCCGACACCGCTCGTCGGATCGATCGTCTTCGTCGGTGTCCTCGTCGTCGTAACGCTTTATCTTGGTCGCGCGCTATCGACGAGGTATCAGCCCCAACGACGGTAGCTGTCCGGTAGCACAGCGGTCGTTTCGATATCGCCAGTCACGCTGGTTCGGTTGGATGGATTTTTAATAGTCGGCCTGTAACCCCTCTATATGACCGTTGACGACGCTGCGGACGACCACGGACACCACCTCCCCGCGGTGAAGGACTTCCCGCGAGGGTTTGGGGAAGCAAGCTGGTGGCCGTTCATTACGGCGATCGGTGGCTCGGGCTTCTATATCGCCGCTGCGATCTACGTGCTCGGCGAACAACTGATCGGCGGCGTAACGTTCGCGTTGAGTGCGCTGATCTTCCTCGGAGGCATCTACGGCTGGCTCTACCACGCCTTCGTCGCCGACTTCTGGAGCCGAGAGGCCGATCACAAACACGAGCAAAAGCTCCGTTGGGGGATGCTCACGTTCCTCGGGTCGGAGATCGCAACCTTCGGTGCCCTGTTCGTCTACTACTTCTTCATCCGTGTCGGCGCGGGGTGGCCGACCGGCGACTTCAGTGACGTCCCGGCACTGGTAAACTCGGTCGTGATCTTCAACACGATCATCCTGCTTGCCAGTAGTGCAACCATTCATTACGCACACGTCGCGCTCCTCAACGAGAACCGAAAGCGGTTCATCCGTCTGTTCGGGCTGACGATCCTCCTCGGCGTGATCTTCATCAGCGGCTGGGCGTTCGAGTACTACGAGTTCATCGTCCAGTACAACTACGGCTTCTTCGAGGGTGCGTTCTCCAACGGTTTCTATGCGCTTACCGGCCTCCACGGCATTCACGTCGCACTCGGTATCGTCATGATGAGTATCGTGTTCGTCCGAGCGCTCAGGGGCCAGTACTCCGCCGAGCGTCACGTCTCCGTAAGCACGACCTCGATGTACTGGCACTTCGTCGACATCGTCTGGGTGTTCCTCGTCGTCGTGCTGTACGTCGGTGCAGGACTGTAACCAGGTATGACCGGGGCCGAACAACCTGAATCGAGCCGGTTCGAGGTCCCCGAGGACGCCCCGACACACAGCTGTCCGTACTGCGACCGACCGTTCGGAACCGAACGACTCCGGCAGCTGCACGTGGGGCTCGATCACCCGGAAGCGATCGACGACGACGAACGGGCGGCGTTCCAGGACGCCTATCTGGCCGAAAACGAGGAGATCGGGCTCTTTCGGCTCAAAGTGCTCGCCGCGCTCGTGCTGATCTATTTTTCGTTCCTGTTCGTCTACCTCTTTGTCAACTGAACGCGTTGCCGAACGCGGTCACATTCCCATGTCGCTCGCGCTCTCGGGGACCGGCAGCGAGTGTGGCGACGTGCCCAGCAGTTCCGCGGCGTGATCCAGCGCTATGTCGAAGCCGTAGTATCGCTCCAGTTCGTCACCATCGGCGGTTGGCCGAACCTTCAACATCGCATACCCCTCGATATTCTGTGCGATCGCTGCCGTCCGACCGTCCCGCTCAAACGCGAGGATGCGCTCAGTGTCGGTGGTGTAATACTCCGCGGTAATGTCGTCTGCCTCGGCGGTGGTATCGCTCATACGCGGCGGTTAGGACGCCCCCTAATCGAACCTGTCGGTTCCGGAACTGCGAGGACGCGACCGATCGAACCGGAACGCCAAAGCGGTCGTCGCTGCTGTGTATCGGTATGAGCCAGTGGCTTCAGAGTGGACTTCGACGTGATCTCTGTATCCTCCTGTACGACGAGGAGTACACCGGACAGACACTCAAAACCAGGGTCGAGCAGCGGTACGACAAGCGATTCGAGCCCCGGCAGTTCTACGGTGCGCTCGAACAGCTGGAAACGGCAGGGTTCGTCGAGAAGCGATCTGCGGGACTGCAGGACGTGTATTCGCTGACGGATCCGGGACGCCGGAGCGTCGACCGGCAGTTCGAGTGGATGCGCGATGAGCTCGGTCAGCCGTCGAGCACCTGATCGCCGATCGTGTTTCGTAGCACCTCGCTCGTCCCCTCGTAGATCTCGTTGAGTTTCGCATCGCGGTAGAAGCGTTCGACCGGGAAGTCCGTCGTATACCCGTACCCGCCGTGGATCTGGATCCCCTCGTTGGCGACTTCGCGCGAGACTTCACTGGCGTATAGTTTCGCCTGTGCAGCCGCCTTGATGTGATCTTCGCCCCGCATTTTCAGGTCCGCTGCGCGATGCATGAGCAGTTTGGCCGCCTGGAGCTTCGTGTCCATGTCGGCGATCTTGTGTTTGATCGACTGGAATTCACCGATCGACTGACCGAACTGTTCGCGCTCGTTGGCGTACTCGACCGCGGCGTCGAGGGCAGCCTGCGCAATGCCGACCCCGCGGGCAGCGATAGTGATGCGTCCGGCGTTGAGCGTCTTGAGCGCCTGCACGAACCCATCGCCCTCAGCGCCCAAACGACGGTCGGCGGGGATCCGGAGCGCGTCGAAGCGCAACTCGGCGGTCGGACAGCCCTTGTCCCCGAGCTTGTGTTCGGTGCCCTCGACGTGGAAGCCATCGTCTTCGTCGGGCCGGACGACGAACGATGAGATGCCCCGATTCCCGGCATCCTCGTCGGTCTTGGCAAACACGACGACGGTGTCGGCGACAGAGCCGTTCGAGATCCAGAGCTTGTTGCCGTTCAGGACGTACTCCTCGCCATCGGCCCTCGCAGTCGTTTCCATCGCCGGCACGTCACTGCCTGCACCGGGTTCGGAGAGCGCAAACGCGCCGATATCGCGCCCTTCGTTTAGCGGTGTCAGATACGTCTCTTTCTGTGTGTCGTCGCCAAACTCGTAGAGCATGTTTCCGGCGAGACTGGTGTGGGCGGCGACGATGGTTCCGAGCCCGCCACTGCCACGGCTGATCTCCGCCAGCGCGAGCGCGTAACTGTGATAATCCAGTCCAGCCCCGCCGTACTCCTCGGGAAACGGCATTCCAAGCAGGCCAAGTTGGGCCATCTCGTCGATCAGCTCCCGGGGGAAGTCGTCGGTTTCATCGATCTTCCCGGCCCGCGGGACGACCTCCTCGTCGACGAACTCGGTTACCATCTCGTCGATCTGGCGCTGTTCCGTCGAGCGTGTGAAATCCATATCGAACGGTTCGGTGCGCGTTACTTCACGGTTTCTATAACATTCATGAAAAACCACCTACAACGTGTGATCGGTGGGGTTGCTGTCGGCGGTAATTCCTTAGACCTTTTTATGCTCGGGGTCTAGAGGAACTACTACGAGGATGAACGACACCCAGGAGGTGACGTTCGACGAGGATCTGGCCTGGTGTTTCGACGCCGTCTCCGACGTCTCTCGAACGTTTGCGATCACGATCGACGTGCTGGACGAGCCAATGGCCTCGCGGATCTGCGTCGGCTATTTGCTCTGTCGTGTCGCCGACACGGTCGAGGATGCGGGACATATCCCGCCAGCTGTCCAGCAGGGGTTGCTCGAGGAGTACAACGAGGCGATCGCACGGGAAGGGAACGCGACAGTCGAGGAGTTCGAGGATGACGTCGCCGAGTGGATTCCTGACGAGCCCGGCGAGGACGCCGACGACTGGGAGGTCGTCGCGAACGCGCCTCGAATCGTCCGTACCTTCGAACATCTACCGGAAGCAGACAGAGAAGCCATTCGAGAGCCAGTCCGCGAACTGGTCGGCGGTATGGCGGCGTTTGTCGATCGACACGCCGAGACTGGTGGGCTACGGATCGAGACGGCCGAAGAACTCGAAGAGTACTGCTGGTACGCTGCCGGGACGGTCGGCGAACTCATCACGAACCTGGTTACTCGGGGGACCGATCCCCAACGCAAAGAGGTATTACAGGAGAACGCCCGATCGTTTGCCCTCCTGCTCCAGCTCGTCAACGTCGCCAAGGACGTCACAGACGACTACCACGAGGAAAACAACGTCTATCTGCCCGCAAACTGGTTGCGGGAACACGACGTCGAACAGGAGGCTGTCTGTGAGGAACAGAACCGTCCTGCGGTGACAAGCGTCATCGAACGGGTTACCGATCGTGCCGCCGGCTATCTCGACGATGCGCTGGTGTACCTCGAAGCCCTTCCGGAACACCGCGGGAACACGCTGGCGGCGTGGGCGATCCCGTATCTACTCGCGGTCGGGACGATCCGCGAACTCCGCGAACGGCCCGAAGACGTACTCGAAGAGGGCGGCGTCAAAGTCCCCAAACCCGAGGTTCTCACCCTGATCGCACAGTTCGACGGCGGCGTCGATAAGTCGTCGCTGGCCGAGTTGCGAAAGCAGATGGAACGTCGACCCCTCCACAAGCACTGACGGGATCCCGCCGCGCGACCGCTCTCCTGCAGGAACCTTCTTGCCCTGTCGCAACCACCACGTTCGTATGAGCCTCGATGTCGAGCCGCCGGAGCCACCGGAACTGGTCGAACAGGTCCCCGACAAGTACGACGACGATCACCTGGACGAGAACTCCGAGTACCGGCGTGAGGACCTCGAAACGTTTCTCCACGAGGGTGCCTGGGTGGAGGGGTTCGAGCAATGGGCCGAGCAGACCGACATAGACGAACAGGAGTACGCTATTGCGCTCGAGTTGGGGATGTTCCGATCCTTCGATTTCTTCTGGGACGATTTCGCGGATCGGGTCGGCTACAATGCGCCCGGCATCCCTGAAGACTGGCGCGAACAGGAGTATCATCCCGATCTCGATTCGTGGGGAACCGTCTCGGGCATCAACGCCGCGATGACCGAGTTCGGGCAGATCATTTCGGAGGTGCTCAAAGCGGAGTATATCGACTGGGAGGCCGAGTACGACGCCCCCGACGATCTCCCCGACTTCGAGTGACCGTCCGGGAGTCGCCGTTACTCGCCGATCGGTTCGGCGGGCTCCGCGTTTCCGAAGTACGGTTCGGGACCGTCGGTCGGCGCGGCCCAGTCGACGGCGTTGACGATGACTTGCCTGATCTCATCCTGGAAGTAGATCGGATACTCCTCGTGACCCGGGCGGAAGTAGAAGACTCGACCGCTCCCGCGACGGTAACAACAGCCGCTGCGGAACACTTCGCCGCCCTCGAACCAGCTCGTAAACACCAGCGCATCGGGCTGTGGTACGTCGAAGCGCTCGCCGTACATCTCCGCTTTGGGGACGACAATGGATTCGTCGATCCCATCGGCAATCGGGTGCCCCGGCTCGACAGTCCACAGTCGTTCGGTCTCTCCGACTTCACGCCATTTGAGCGAACAGCTGGTGCCCATGAGACGTTTGAACGGCTTCGAGTAGTGCGCGGAGTGGAGCGGTAGAAACCCCATCCCCTCACGGACCCGATCGACGACGCGGGTTGCGACCTCGTCGTCGACCTCGTCGTGAGCAATGTGGCCCCACCACAGGAGGACATCGGTATCATCGAGGACGGCCTGGGAGAGTCCGTGCTCGTCCTCGTCGAGCGTCGCAGTGCGGACCTCGTGGCCCGCGTCGTCGAGCAGGTCGGCGAGGACGGCGTGAATGCCGTCTGGATAGATCTCGCTGACTGCGTCGTCCTCTCGCTCGTGTCGGTACTCGTTCCAGACTGTGACGCTGACCATACCCCACTCGTCGACCTCGTTCGTGAAAGCATCCTCGCTTTCGCTCGCGGAATCGATTCGCTTCTAGAAGACGTACTCGTCGTCGTGACCCATCATCCCGTCGTCTTCGAGTCCCTCGTCGAACCCCTGTTGGTTGTCGTCGGACGGGCCGCTGGTTTTGTACGCCTTGAGGCCTGCGGACAGCAGGTCTTCGATCGCTTCTTCACGGTTTACGAACTCGCCTTGCTCGATCATCTGGGTGATCTGCATCTCCAGATGTTCTGGCACGTTGATTTCGACTTTAGGCATCGGACAGTGGGGCTTTGCCGGAGCCATATATAAGTTTGACGGGGAACAGTCACGATCGGGAACGAAGACGAACAGTCGAACCGCGTCATTTACCCCGTGGTCGCGTCTACGGACGTGTATGCCGCTACCGAAATCGGAGTTCGACAGCCTCTTTCCCTGCGACTTTAGCACCCCAGAGGACCTACTCGAACCGGACCAGATGTACACAGTCTACGAAATTGCACGACTGCTTCAGCAGCTCGATCCCGACGCAGAGATCGAGGCAGAAACGGAGGACGTCCTGCTCGACTGGGCGATCCCGTGGGTGATGGTCCACGCGGACGATCTCGTGATCGCCGACCCGCGCTCCGAAGAGGAGCCGGGCTACTACGGCCTGAAGACCGACGAGTAGCCCCGAACCGTCAGTCGTCCGCGGCCATCGGCTCCTCGTGGTCGATCTCGGTCCCCAGCACCTCCAGGAACGCCTCGATCCAGTCGGGATGGTCCGGCCATGCCTGCGCAGTGACGAGGGTCCCGTCGACGGCGACGCCCTCGGCCCACTCGCCGCCCGCGTCGCGGACGTCCGCTTCGAGCGCGGGGTAGGCCGTGCAGGTTCGTCCCTCGACGATGTCGGCTGCTGTGAGGATCTGTGCGGCATGACAGATCGCCGCGATAGGTTTGTTCGCGTCGTCGAAAGAGCGGACAGCGTCGATCACAGCGTCGTAGTTGCGAAGATGCTCCGGTGCGCGCCCGCCGGGTAGCACGAGACCGTCGTACGCCTCAACGTCGATATCCGCGAACGTCGCCGTCAGTTCGAAGTCGTGTCCACGGGACTCCATATACGTCTGATCGCCACGGAAGTCGTGAACGGCCGTCTTGACAGTCTCGCCCGCAGTCTTCTCGGGACAGACCGCGTCGACGTCGTGGCCAACTGCCTGGAGCGCCTGAAACGGTACCATTAT
>OBKM01000320.1_pt1 | contig 24112 bp, 26 predicted proteins | sample 1519691 | NCBI WGS metagenome assembly OBKM01 (sample SAMEA37050418, study PRJEB22526) | metagenome | biome: saline pan; feature: lake; material: water | place: Egypt | collected 2015 | depth 0.5 m | reverse complement strand
TGCTCACGGCGAGGAAGAGGTCATTCTCTCGGTCGGAGGATACGCGTCGATCGCATTCCGACGGTGACGAGAGCAACGATCGCAAGAACGGTCGCGAGAACGCCGAATCCCGGAATGTCCTCGTCGTTCACGCCAGTAGATTCGGTCGGCGTCGGCTCGTCCGTCCCGTCACGACTCGCCGACCCCTCCTCGTCCGTCGCATCCTCAGCTTCGACATCGTCGGCGAGCGTGACTCCCGGATCGTCGCCCTCGTCCGCGTCGCGGCTCCCGTCATCGCCGAGGGGAGCGTACCTTTCACCGCCGCCATCGATCGCGATGACGGCCTCGCGGGTCGTTAACACCGGCAACCCCCACTCGAGGATCTCTGCCGACGCCGACTCGAACTGCAACACCGCGTCGGCGGGCGGGGCGTCGTCGGCGACCTCGAAGCTGATCGTCGCCGTCGGGGTCTCCCCGGTGTCGCTCACACCACCGGCGGGCGGATCGCGCGTCTGCTCGACCGTGACCCGTCCCGCCTCCTCGTCGATCGTCACCTCGTGGACGACGTCAGTATCGGTCTCTTGGTACATCCACGGGCCGGGCTCGACATCGGTCGCTGTCAGGAGTTCGGGGTCGTAAGCGACGGCGTACTCGAACGACCGGACCCCCTCGTCGCCGTACCCCGCCATCGCGCTCAGCGTCACGTTCACCGACACGGTCTCGCCGGGGTCGGCCGCAGTTTCGTCCGGCTCGAAATCGAGCAGTCCGGGAGTGTCCGCGGCGAGACCGCCGGTCGCCAGTCCGCCAGCGAGAGCCGCGACGCCGACGAGCAGCACGAGGAGGATCCCGAGAGCCATCCGCCGCGACCGGAACCGGCTCATTCGGGGACGGTCACCTCCACTGGCGGCATATCGAGGAACGCCGTCTCGTAGCCGGCGTGTCTGGACACCTGCGGCGGCGACTCGAAGACGACCTCGACGGTGTCGCCGGGTGCGAGCGATGCGGCGATCCCGTAGTGGAGACCGAGCTCGTCGTCGAGGGTCTGTTCGAGCGCGCCGCTGACCGCGCCGTCGACGGCGATGGCGGTGTCCGCCAGCGGCACCCGGTTGTACGGAGTTCGCGGGCTGACGAAGAGGTAGTCGTCACCGCCCACGAGCCGCGATTCCTGTAGATAGCGAACGACAACTCGCGCGTCGCCGGTCCGTGGCTCGCCGAGGCCGACGCCCGGATACGACTGCGCCTCCGGAAGCCGCGAGAACGGCATCATCATCTCCATCTCCTCGTCGTGGTGATGGTTCTCGCCGTCCTCGTCGTGGCCGTCGTGCTCGCCGTGATCCATCGGGTCGATCGCGCCGCGTTCGCCCCACAACTCCTCGTCGAAGTAGTGGACATCGTCGATGAGCCCCTGCCGGAGCGTCTCGGCGTACTCGAACTCGAACGTCGCGGTCCCACCCGCCTCAAACCGGCCGTCGAACGCCCCGGTCGTTCGTGTCGGAACGGAGGTCAGATCGACCTCGACCGTGTATGTACCGTCCTCGGGGAGCGGGACGTTATCGCCGAAGTGAAACCCCATCGACTGGGAGATCATCGGCCACGGGGCCCGCTGGTCGATGACGTCTCCCTCGTGGCGGACGCGGATCTGCGCGCCCGCATCGACCGGAAGTACCGTACCCGTCTCAGGGTCCCACGGCGTGAACATCAAGTGGACGCCACGTGCGGACTCCGGTACCACCTCCTCGGTCCGGTCCCCGGTGACGAGCCAGAACCGATGCGGATAGGTGAGCATCGGGGTCACCGCGTACTCGCCGGCGCGCTCCGTCGGTAGATGAACCATCGCCTCACGGTGGGTCGGTACGTACACCGCGTCCGGCGGGTTCTCGACCCGCGGAAGGTCGGGAAGCACGTCGTCCGGATCGACGTCGGCACCGGCGTCCGGCTCTTCGGCGTCGGAAGCGTCCGCATCGCCCGCAGACATCCCTTCGTCATCGCTACAGCCGGCGATGCCTACCGTCGCGAACGCTGTAGCGCTCGCCGAAAGCAATCGCCGCCGCGAGAGGCAGCCTCGGCTTTCCTCGTTTCGCCTCGCCTCGATTCGTGTCGTCGGTGTGTCGTTCGTCATCGTCTGGAACTCATGGCTCCGGAAGCGCTCGCTTCGATCGCGGCGGCACGAGGAAATTTCCGCGCCGGCGGACGAGGATGTACTGGAGAAGGCCGTTGTTCAGTCGTCGTCCCACGCCGCCCTCCGTGAGATCGGCACCGGTCATCGCCTCCCGGACCCGAATGAACTCCTCGATTCGTCGCTGATAGGCGATGAAATGGAGTCCCGGAGCGTCGCCGTCAACGGTGTTCACGTCCCTGCGGAGTAGCGGCGGGGTTCCGTCGTCGTCGCGGGCCCTAGCGGCCTTCTGTGCGTGTCCGACCACACCACGGGTGCGGGCGTGTGTCTCCGCGTCGTCCGCGACGTCGAGCGCGCCGGTCGAGCGACCCAGTTTCTCGCCGATGCGTCCGACCCCCTCGTCGGCGTGCTCCGGACTGAACGTCTTGGCGACCCGCTGGTACTGGCTGTCCTGTTCGAACCACTGTCGGAGATTGAGGTCCATGCTGGAGACGTGCAGCGTCGTCCCGCCCGCGAACGGACCCTCACGAATCGTAACGCGATCCTCCGGGGCTTGGCTCTCCGCGAACCCCGACCGAAACCCCATGAAGAACGGAGCCTCCCCGGGGATCGACGCCGGAACGTCGTCGCGGTCGGCGTGCTCGGCCGGGATCCCCTCGCCGACGAACCCCGTTCGGCGCGGCTCCGCCCGCTCGAACACGTCGTCGATCGGCGTCGGGTCGAGCCCGTTCGGCTCCGCCTCGCTGAACAGCGCACGTTCGGCCTCCAGCACCGCCGCCGGAGAGTCGCTCGCGAGATGAACGATCGCGTCGAACGCGTCGAACGCCGGCGACTCCATCGATGTCAACGGCTCCGGGTCGGGGACCGGCGAGTCGACGTCGTCGAGGCGGTCGAAGTACGCCGGCGCGTAGCCGACGGTGAACAGCAATCCCTCAGCGTCGTAGTCGTAGGCTCGCTCGAGCGTTTCGAAGGCCGCCTCGACCCGTTCCCTCGCGTCCGCGTCGAGATCGGTCCGGAGGCGGAGCGGGAGCAACACGCGGTGCTCCGGCTGAAGATGGTTTCCGTCATCGTCGGTCCGTAGCGCGTCGTTCCACGCATGCTGTCGCTCCGGCCGGTCGGCGGGGTTGCCAGCGGGGATGGTAGTCGACCCGTCGTCGCCGTCGAGACAGGCCGACAGTCCGGCGGCCCCGCCGGCCGCCACGGCGGCGCGGAGGTACGCGCGGCGGGAGAGCGATTCGCAGTTCGGAACGGTCACGAACTCGTTTCGGAGTGCATGCTTAAGAGGATGTCAGTACGGCAACCGTTACGTGTATCGATGACGCCGATCGGTCTCTCGTCCGCCCCGTCACCGTCCGCTTGGACGGAGTCGTGGGGTCGGTTCCGGGGTACTGACCGGTCGCCTCCCCGCTCGATCCGTGTCACGGATAACGGCAACTTTTTCGCCGAACTATGACACACGAATTCGCCCGAATTCTCAGCTTCTGCGGCCTTAGACGAAGGATTAGAGATAACACATCGACAGTGTTTAGTTTCTCTACCCGAACGTGTACGTGTCATGCATAAAAAGACCCGACGGACGTTCCTCGCCGGGACGACGGCCGCCGGCGCGATCGCGCTGGCCGGCTGTGCCGACGACGACGATCCCGAGGCGACACCCGAAGACACGCCGGAGGAGACGGACGAGACGGAACCGGTATACGAGATCTGGGGTGCCGACCAAGGGACGAACACCATCTACATCCACCGGCCGGACGGCGACGGTGGCTTCGAGCAGGTCGACACGATAGACACCGGCGGGGTCGGCGGCGAGGTGCCGCATATGGTCGATTACACGTCGGATTACGAGTACGCCGCCGTCGCGTGTACCGCCGGCGCGCGAACGCTCATCTATCGGACCGAGGACCGCGAACTCGTCGCCAACCTCGAAACCGGAGCCGGCTCGCACTTCGCGGGGTTCTCGCCAGACGACGAGTACATCCACGTCGACGTCATCGGCGAGGAGAAAATCGTCCGCGTCGACGCCGACTTCGACACCGAGGAGTTCGAGCAGGTCGCCGAGATCGACCTCAGAACGAACGAGGCGGTTCTCGATGCGGGGATCGAGGACGGCTCGCCGATCTGCCACCAGTACGCGCAGGACGGTCGGTCGCTACACACCATCGGCCCGAGCTACTACGACGGCGCGCTCGTGATCGTCGACCACGATGAGTTCACCGTCGACCGGGCGTACCCCCACGAAGAGCTCCCGACGAACTGTGGCACCGTCTCTCATCCGACCGACGAGAAGTTCTATCTCACGGCCGGACTCCCCTCAGATCCGGACGCGGATCCCGACGAGGCCCCTCTCGCGGCCGAGGGTGTCGGTGACTTCTACGTGTACGACACCGCCGCCGACGAGGTGTCGACCGTCGACTCGACCCGCGGCGTCGACGCGCACGGGTTCTGGTTCACACCTGACGGCGAGGAGCTGTGGGTGCTCAACCGCGAGACGAACGACGGTCTGATCCTCGATCCCGAGACCGACGAGGTGATCGAGGAGATCGACGCGTTCGGGCCCGAGCAGTCGGACGACCCGACGGCGTCGGATGCGCCGGATATCATGTGGGCCTCGCCCGACGGCGAGTACATGTTCGTCACGCTGCGCGGGCCGAACCCGCTCTCCGGCGACCCACACGCCGCGACCGGGATCAATCCCGGCTACGCCGTGTTCGACGTGGAGAGCCGCGAGCGGGTCGATATCGTTCAGCCCGACGGGGACAACCCTGACAGCGATTTCCACGGGATCGGTGTCCGTCCAGTCGGCGACTACGACGGCTTCACCTCGCCGCCGTACTGAGGAGCATCAATGCGGTCGGTCGTGGTTGCGGTCGTGGTCGTGGTTGCGGTCGGACGCGTGTGCTACCGTTCGACCACGGGCAGCTCCGCCCTACTTCCCTTCGGTACCACCGATCGTAACTCGTCGTAGAGGTACAGTCCGACGCCGATCGGAGCGGTTTCATCCGCGATCTCGTGTGTCACGACCAGATACCCCCAGTCGCCGTCCCACTCGGGTAGTTCCTGGTCCTCGCCCGCGACGAACCGGGCGGCTCGCTCCGGTCCGAGTTCGAGCACGTTTCTGCTTGCGCGGTCACCGAACCGCTGCACTGCGCGGGTCGTCGGCTTCCAGTGTTCCTGTCTCGTGCGAAGGAACGTCATGCCGATCGCCTCCACGCGGCTCGGATCCGTCGCCTCTCCGGCGAATATCCAGATCTTTCCGGCGCCCTTCTCCCAGAACGTGTACGCCTCGAACGTCTCCGGCGCGATCCCGAATCGCTCCGCCCACCAGTCGAGCACCTCCCGGCGACTGGCTCGCCCCTCGACGACGCGGTCGTCCGGCGTCGCCGGCAGCCGGTCGAACTGCTGTCCGTCGTTTTTCGCGTCACTCATGCGTCCACCGCCGTCGAATCGGACGCGCTACCGCCGGCTCGTTCGTCTCCCCCGACGCGAAGCTTCGCACAGAAGAACCCGCCCGTGTCGTTGTGATGTGGATACACTCTGTGAGCCAGCTCGACGCGCTCGTCGTACGTCTCGCCGTCCCACTCCGTGACGCCGGGTGCGGTTTCGACGGGTAGCTCGAACGCGACGAGATCGCAGTCCGTCTCGCGGAGCGCGTGGTCGAGAACCGCCTCGTTCTCCTCTGGCGCGAACGTACACGTCGAGTAGACGACCGTGCCGCCGGGGCGGGTCGCCTGAACGGCCCGCGTCAGGATCCCTTTCTGGATCCCCGCGACGGCCTCGACGTGCTCGTACGTCCACTGGTCGAGCACGTCCGGATTCTTTCGACAGGTTCCCTCACACGAGCAGGGGGCGTCGACGAGGGCCCGATCGAACTCGTCGAACGCGAGCGGCTTCGTCGAGAAGTTGCGCGCGTCCTGGTTCGTGACGACGACGTTCGTCACGCCGAGCCGCTCGGCGTTGTGTCGGAGCGCCGAGAGGCGACCGAGGTTGTTGTCGTTGGCGACGACCGTTCCGGTGTCGTTCATGTCGTCAGCGATCTGTGTGGTTTTGCTTCCGGGTGCCGCACACGCGTCCCAGACGCGCTCGCCCGGCCGTGCGTCGAGCGCCAGTCCCGGGAGCACGGACACCTCCTCCTGACCGTGCGTCCACCCGTGGACGTACGGCCAGTTCGTTCCCGGACTCCCGTCCGGAAGCGTCAACAGCCCGTCGTGCCACTCCACCGGGTCGTACGCCACGCCCTCCTCGTCGAGCGCCGCGCGGACCCGATCGACCGAGGCGTTGATCTCGTTGACGCGGACCACGGACGGAAGCGGCCGATCGCAGGCCGCACGGAACGCCTCGACGTCGTCGACGAGAGGCTCGTACCGCTGAAGCGGGTTCATACCTCCCGTTCCGGTCGGGATGGTTTGTCGGTTTCGGGAGCCGACTATCCAGTCGGGACGGCTCGCTTCGCCGGGCCCCCGGCTGATCGTCCCTGTGAGATCGTCACAGGGATTTAGGTTCCGTTCCGCGTACACGGGCGTATGGCACGCATCTCCGTCGTCGACGACGTTACGCTTGAGGACCCGGTGCTAGTCGAGGGGTTCCCGGGGATCGGATTAGTCGGCAAGATCGCGGTCGACCACCTGATCGACGCGTACGAGATGGATCACTACGCGAACGTCCACTGTGAAGGGCTGCCGCGAGTCACGACGTACCACGAGTCGGCGACGACGCTCACCACGCCGGTTCGACTGTACGCCGACGAGACGCGTAACCTGATCGCGCTACAGAGCGACGTGCCGGTCAACCCGGACGCGGCCGTCGAGTTCGCCGGCTGTCTCGCCGGGTGGTTCGACGAGGAGCGTGTCCTCCCGATATATCTCTCCGGCCTCCCACAGGAGAAGGATGAAGCGCCACCCGGGCTGTACGGCGTTTCGACCGGGGACGCGTCGAGTCGACTTGCCGAACTCGACATCGACGAGCCGTCCGAATCCGGCATCGTCTCGGGTCCGACCGGTGCGATGCTCGCCGACGCGCTCGAACGCGACGCTCCGGCGATCGGGTTAGTCGTCGAGTCGGACCCGCAGTTTCCCGACCCGGAGGCCGCGCGCGTGCTCATCGTCGACGGCATCGACGCGATCGCGGGAACGTCAACCTCCGTCGAGGGGCTCGTCGATCAGGCGACGGAGATCAGGGAGGCGAAACGACAGTTCGCAAAGCGGATGCAGCAGGCGACACAGGAGAGCTCACAGGCGGAGCCGCTGAAAATGTACCAGTGAGCGTGTCCGGTCGGTCACCTCCCTTTCGGGGGGTGGGCGTCCACCCGAGACGATCACTCCTCGGCTTCCAGCTCGTCGAGGATCGGTCGGTACTTAAGCTGGACCTCATCCCACTCGCGGTCCGGGTCGGAGTCGGCGACGAGTCCCACGCCGGCGAACAGCGTGGCACGTCGTTTGTCGGCGACTGCCGACCGGATCGCCACCGCGAACGCGCCGTTCCCGGCCGCGTCTATCCAGCCGACCGGCGCGGCGTACCAGCCGCGGTCGAACGGCTCCGTCTCGTGGATCGTCTCGAGCGCGCGGTCCGGCGGTAGTCCGCCGACTGCCGGAGTCGGATGCAGTGCCTCGACGAGCTCCAGCACGTGACCGTCCCCGGTCAGCTCGGCCGTGATCGGCGTGTGAAGGTGTTGAACGCTCGGCAGTCGACGAACCCGCCGCTTGCCGGCCGATATCGACGCAGCGTACGGGCCGAGCTGCTCGCGGATCGTCTCGGCGACGAGGTCGTGTTCGTGGACGTTTTTCGGGTCGTTCGATAGCTCCTCGGCAAGCCACTCGTCCTCGGCGGGCGTCTCGCCGCGGCCGGTCGTTCCGGCGAGTGCGTCTGTCTCCACGGTGCGTCCGCGCAAGGAGACGAGTCGTTCCGGCGTCGCGCCGAAGAACATCTCCTCGCCGGCGTCGGGCTCGAAACAGTACCGGTAACAGTCCGGATACGTCTCGCCGAGTCGCTCCAGCGTCGCCGCGCGGGGGAACTCCGCCGCCAGATCGGTTTCGAGCGCCTGTGCCAACACGACCTTCTGGAGATCCCCGGCGCGGATCCGATCCAGCGCCGCCTCGACGCTCTCGTGCCACGCGTCTCGACTCGTCGTCCGGCGCTGGGCGCGGATCCCTGGCCGCGTCGCCACGCTGTCGAGTCGCGTCGCCACGCGGCCGAGTCGCTTCACCTCCCGGTCGAGTCGCGTCTCGACGGCGTCGACTGTCGCGTCGGGTCCGGTTGCGTTCACCGTGAGCCACGTCCCGTTGTCCGCGAACGTAACCTGTACGCGCGGGAGCACGAACCGGGCCTCCGGGAACGCGGTCCACGGCTCGCCGTCGCAGGCGCCGTGGTGGAACGCGAAACCGCCGAACAGCCGCGGGCGGGCGGCTTCGGTGCCCGCGTGGACGTCGCCCGAGTCGAACAGCTCCGCGGCGGCGGTTCGGATCCGCTCGAACCGGTCGCTGCCGGACGCCGTGAGCGTCGCCGCCGCGCTGCTGCCAAGCACGAGCGCGTCGTCAGGGCCGCTCCACATCGTTCGGGGAGCGGGGAGCGCGTCGAACACCTCGGCGAACGCGAGCGCATCGACGTCGGTCGTTCGACTGACCACCGTCGGGAACGACCGCGAGCGCGGCGCTTCCATTGCACCCACGTCAGGCTCCCGATGCCTTTACGCTAACTATCGGGTCCGATCCGTTCGCGGCGGTGGCTACGGGACCCATCAGCTGTACCGCTCCTCGTTCCACGGATCGGCCGTGTCGCTGTATCCGCGCTTCTCCCAGTAGCCGAGCTCCGGTTCGGTCAGGAACTCGACGCCGGAGACCCATTTGGCCCCCTTGTACGCGTACTTGTGCGGCGTCACGACGCGGAGCGGACCGCCGTGGTCGCTCGGCAGATCGTCGCCGTCGTAGCCGTACGCGAAAAGCACCTCCTCGCGGTCGCAGTCCGCGAGCGAGAGATCCGTCGTGTACCCGTCCAGCGCGTGAAAGAGGACGTGCTCGGCGTCGTCATGGACGCCGGCGCGGTCGACGATCTCCGGGAACGGGACGCCGGTAAACCGACAGTCGAACTTGCTCCAGCCGGTGACGCAGTGGAAATCCTGTCGCTGTGTCACGGATGGGAGGTCGCGGAACTCCTCGAGGGTGTACGACAGCGGCTCATCGACGGCTCCCCATACCTCGAAGGCGTACTCGGACGGATCCCACGACGGGGTCCCGCTTTTCGAGAGCACGGGAAAGCGGTCGGTTCGACGCTGTCCCGGCGGGAGGCGATCGTCGCCGTACTCCGTGTACAGGTCGGTGACGTCGTCGACCTCCACGGCATCGGAACCGTCGTCGATCCCCACGGCATCGGAACCGTCATCGATTCCGGCGGACGCGTCCGTGGCCGGGCCCGCTCCGTCGCCCGCCCCGGCGGCGTTCTCGCTCATACCCGATCCACGGGCTCGGTCAACGTATGGATGTCGCTTACGACCGACTGGTTTGGATTTTAAAAACGATAGTTCGAGACGTTGGAAACTCAGTTCCATGAGTTCAATAATATCCTTTATAATCTCAGTATCAGCGACGCCAAGTTTATATAGGCTATCCCATTACACCCGAGCAGAGAATGCCCCAAGTCGAGATCACCGTGCCGGAGCATCTTGAGATGCAGATCGCTCAGATGGTCGAACAAGGCGAGTTTCTCAACCGGGAGGAGGCCGTGGAGGAGCTCCTGTCGACTGGCATCAAAGCGTTCAAAACCGGCGGTCAGAGAGATGACGAGGAATCGGGCGGATTCGAGGACGAGGGGATGATGGGCCACGAAGACGAGTACGTCTTCTGACTCACCGACCCCGTCGCTGTCGTGTTAGCTCGCGGTAACTTTTCGCTGGACTTCGAACGCCCGTTCGATTTCGTCGGTCGCCCCGTCGTTCGTGCGGCAAGTTCTCAACAAACCTTAACACGCTCACACGCCCTATCGGGTGTATGCACAAAGACGAACTCCTCGAACTTCACGAACAGATGGTGACGATCATGGAGCATTTCCGGGATCAGGAAACCGTCGACGACGCGCTGTTTGAGCCGTACGACGAGCTCAGCGTCGACCCTTCACACGTTCATAAATCCAAGAGCGAGCACAAACACGCCGTGTTCGTCCTCGGCAACGCGCTGGCGAACGCGATGAGCGAGGACGAGTTCTCCCCCGCCGGCCGCGTCGGCAAACGGATGGAGGAGCTCGCCGAGGACGCCGAAAACAAGATCTGAACGCAACGCTCCCGCGCGACTCCCGCCGGACCCACTCCCGCCGAAACCCGCGTATTGATTGTCGATGAGGTCCAGTCTTCTGACCATGATCGCGGAGCCATTCGTCTCGGATACGGCTCACCTTCTGGCGGCGACACTCGCCGCAGCGCTTGCGCTCGCGGTTGTGTACGGGATCGACCGCCCGGCCGGATCGTGGGGGCGTCGGCTCCGATCGCGGCTGTTGTTCGGCGTGCCGTGGGGGACGCTCGTCGCCATCGTGTTCGTGATCGGCGTGTACCTGTTCGTCCAGAGCGGGCTCGAGAATCCGAACCGACCGGTCGTGATCCCGTTCCGCGCGTGGTCGTACTTCTACCCCGAAGGCGTGATCTGGTCGGGGTTCGCACACTCCAGCCGGAGCCACATCACCGGTAACCTTCTCTCGACGCTCGTCGCGGGCACCCTCGCCGAGTACGCGTACGGTCATTTTCCACGCGATCGGGGCTCGTCGACGTTCGATTCGCGCGGTTCGGTACTCGAGCGGGCGTCGTCGAACCCGTACCTCCGGGCGTTCCTGTTCGTTCCGGGAGCGATCCTCGTTTTCGGTGCGGTCTCCTCGCTGTTCGCGCTTGGACCGGTGATCGGTTTCTCCGGGGTCGTGTTCGCGCTATGGGGGTTCGCGCTGGTCCACTACCCGATCGGCACGATCGCGGCGCTGACGGCGTCGACGCTGGTTCGCGTCGTTCACTCGACGCTCACTACCCCGATCGAGTTCGCGGAGGCGTCCTCCTCGTACGGCCCGCCGAGCTGGGCGAACATCGCGGTGCAGGGGCATGCGCTCGGGCTGATAGCCGGGATACTGGTCGCCGTCTGGCTGGTCCGGCGACGCCGTGATGGCAACGCCGGGAGCCACACCTCCGCGATCGTCGTGTTCGCTGCAGTGTTGCTTTTCGGCGCGTCCCGCCGCCTGTGGGCGGTGTACTGGTATCTCGGCAACGAGCAGTACGAGCTGTACCGGGCGATCGGAGTGGCGCTACTCGTCGTGCTCGCGCTGATCGTTGCCGTCGCCGTCGCCGGGCGGGACGAGCCGCTGTTCTCGTCTGCGAGTGATTCGACTCGATCTCGCTCCTCCGTCCGCACCGCGACGCCGGCAGCGATCGGCGTCCTACTCGTCGTGCTCGCGCTCGCGGCCGTGGCCGGGCCGGGTGTGGTTCCGAACCTCGTCACCGTCGACGACGGGGAGCTCCCGGGCGATCCGATAGAGGTCGAGGGGTATCAGGTGACGTACGCGGAGAACGTCGAGGACCAGATGGTGAGCGTGATCGACATCGAGGCGTTCGGTCGATCGACATCGGTCCGTACTTCCGGGGTGATCGTCAAGCACGCGGAGAGACATATCTGGACGACTGCGGTCTCGCGGGGGAACCTCGCTCACTGGGAGTACCGCGCGATCGACGTGGGTGGGACGGGATGGCGCGAGACCGTCTGGGCACAGCGAACCGGGTGGGTCGCCGCCGATAGTGGCGCGACGTACCGCGTCGATCTGATCCACGACGGGGAGCGCTCGACCGCCTTCGTGAGCGATCCCCGGGAGGCGGAGCCACGGGTCGACGGCCGAAACGTAACCGTCGCCGCGGTCGAAGGCGGGTTCGAGCTTCGCGTCCACCACGACGGTGACACGGATGTCGCGCCGATACCGGCCGCGAACGAGTCCGTCGTCCTGCAGGACGTGCGATTCGTCCGCGAGGACCGAGCGGTGTTCGCCGAGCGCGGCGATACGCGAGTCCGGATCGCGGACGAGGAGCGGTACCAGGGCCGGGAACGGTAGCCGACGCTCGGCGGGCGACCAGTCGCCCGGTTCAGCGCCAGCGGATCCGATACACTTCGGTGTCGATCTCGCGGGCGTCGTCGACGTGGTGGTCGAACTGGGCGTCGACCTCGAAGTCGGCGGCGAACGCGTGGGTCACCTCGCCGCCACGGTCGCCCACGAACGACTCGACGAACGACCGGCTCCCGGCGTTGTGCACCGAGTAGGAGACGTCGGCGATCTCGCTCGCGGTTTCGAGGAACCCCCTATCGGCGTGACGGTTCCCGTCCTGCGCGCCGAACGGCGGGTTCATCACGACGGTAACGGGGTCCGGAATCGCGAGCGGATGGCGTACGGCGTCGGCATGGATCCAGTGAACCGGGGCGCTGGCCGCGACGCGGCGCTCGTTCGCTCGCGCGGTGAGAAGCGCCGAACGATCGATCTCGACGCCGACGACTCGCGCGGGACCGCGAAGCGCCGCGGCCAGCGCGAACATGCCGGTCCCCGCGCCGAGATCGACGATCGTTCGCCCGTCGACGTCGTCGTGAAGGTCGGCGAGGTGGACGACGTGTGCGGCGAGTTCCGGCGGGGTCGGGTACTGTTCGAGCGCGGCCTGCGGGTTCTCGAACCCCGTCACGACTCCGAGCTTGGTCGCGAGGGAACGTTTCGTCGACATCGCGGTTACGTTGCAGCGTCCGAATCGGGAGCGTCACTCGACTCCGCAGACCCGGGAGCGTCACTCGACTCCGCGGCGTCGACGCGTACGAGCTGTACTCCTTCTCGGGTCGCGCGTTCCTCGAGCGCGGCCAGTGCGGGTTCGACGGTCTCCGGCTCCGCGATCTCGCTGACTCGGAGTTCGAGACGTCCGGCACCCAAAAACGACGCCGCCCGCACGAGCGCACGCAATCGGTCCGCCTCCGCCTGCGTCGCGAGCGTGCAGTCGCCCTCGAAACGGGTTTCGACCGCGAGCGTCGCCGGCTGATAGCCGCGAGCCGCGAGCGCCGCTTTCAGATCGCGTAGATGGCCCGGTGCCGTGCTCTCGAGATCGCGGGCCTCGACGACGATCGGATCGACGTCCGCCGGCCGACAGCCGTCCAGCGTTCCCTCCACTCCCGGTGACTGCGTCGTACTCATGCTCGCCTATTGTTCCTAGTTATATATAAGACTTTGTGAATGTCTAACAGTAATACTCACGTCGATGGAGCGGTTCGCCTCGAACGTCCGGATTCCGCCGATTTTATATATTCGCTGTCGGCGTCGCTCACGTCTCGTGTTTTTCCAGAACCCCATCACTTGCGGTACACGCGATCACCGGAGCCGGCGGAAAAGTCGCCGACTGCAAGGGGATCAGCCGTGATGACGGCTACATCCGAATCCGCCGGAGCGTGTTTTTGTCTGACACGTGTGAAAAACTGTTAAATACCCCTGCCACCAGAAACCTTATAATGGAACGTCCGAGCCGACAGCGTCAACGGGAGCGGGACACCGAACGTGTATCTGACGACGAATCGCTGTCGTGTCCGGAGTGTGATTCGACCGAGATCGTCACGGATGCCGATCAGGAGCTCGTTTGTGAGGACTGTGGGCTGGTGCTTGATGAACGGACGATCGACCGCGGCCCGGAGTGGCGCGCGTTCAATCACTCGGAGCGGCAGTCGAAATCCCGTGTCGGCGCGCCGATCACCGAGACGATGCACGACAAGGGGTTGACGACGACGATCGACTGGAAGGATAAGGACGCGTACGGTCGGTCGCTCTCCTCGGAGAAGCGCTCGCAGATGCATCGTCTCCGGAAGTGGCAGGAACGCATTCGGACGAAAGACGCCGGTGAGCGCAACCTCCAGTTCGCGCTCTCGGAGATCGATCGTATGGCGAGCGCGCTCGGTGTCCCCCGATCCGTCCGGGAAGTCGCCTCCGTCATCTATCGTCGAGCGCTCTCGGAGGACCTCATCCGCGGGCGGTCGATCGAGGGCGTCTCGACCGCTGCGCTGTACGCCGCGTGTCGGCAGGAGGGGATCCCCCGCTCGCTCGACGAGGTCGCCGAGGTGTCACGGGTCCCACAGAAGGAGATCGGACGGACGTATCGGTATATCTCACAGGAGCTCGGGCTGGAGCTCAAACCAGTCGATCCGAAGCAGTTCGTTCCGCGCTTCGCCTCGTCGCTGGAGCTCAGCGAGGAGGTCCAGTCGAAGGCGACCGAGATCATCGACGTCTCCGCCGAACAGGGACTCCTTTCCGGGAAGTCACCGACCGGCTTCGCCGCCGCCGCCATCTACGCCGCCTCGCTGCTGTGTAACGAGAAGAAGACCCAGCGCGAGGTTGCCGACGTCGCACAGGTGACGGAAGTCACCATCCGCAATCGCTATCAAGAGCAGATCGAGGCGATGGGCTTCCGGTGAGCAAGCCGAGAGCCATCGGCAGTTCGGTTTCGACGGGCCCCACCGTATCGCCGACCCCGCCGTGCTGAGGAAGGGACCGTTCTAGCGCTCACGCCGTGTTGAAGAATACGACCGCCTCACGGTCCCAGAGGGCGAGCTCGACCGTTCTGGCGTCGTGGTCCGGGAAGCGCTCGGCGACCGCACCCTCGTGAGTCGGGTCGACGACGAGCACGAGATTCTCGTGAGCTTGGAGCTGCGCCGGCGATCCGACGCTCGTCGTCTTCGCTCCGGTTCGCTCGACGTACCACGGGAGCGGCAGGCGTTCGCCGAACGCGGCACGGTCCGCAGCGGTGTGGATCGGTGGCTCCTCGAGGCTCGTCTCGTCGTCAACGTCGTATCGCTCTCCGACGTACACCACGGTGCCGTCGTCGCCGAGACTCGCCTCCAGCTCGGCCGTCAACTGCTCGAGGTCGCTCGACGGCTGTCCGTAGCTCGCGAACGCGTTCCCGGGCTCGCTCGGTCCGTACACCCCGTCGACGGCGGCGACGGCGACACCGCTGCCGACCGCGGCGAGCACCAACAGCGCGGCGGCGACGCGCGCGGCGTCTTCACGCTCGATCGCACGCCGACCGTATCGGTACGTCGCAGCCAGTCCGACCGCGGCCGGCACGGTCATCGGCACGACCGCATGGACGAGCGTCCACGGCGCGGCGACCTCCGCGACGACGGGGTAGCCGACGAGCCCGAGTCCGGCCCAGAACGCCGCAAAAGCAACGACTGCTCGGGGGGTTTCGACCGTCGGGAGCACGCGGTACCGGTCCGCGAGAAACCCGCCGACGCCGAGCAGGAACACGACCGCCGACGTCGCGAAAAGCGTTCCGGCGGCGTCGGTGAGAAACGGGAGGAACTCCGTCCCCTCACGCCCGGCGACGCGGACGGCGAGAAACGAGACCACCGGCTCCCGGTACGTCGCACGGAGGAACCCCACGGGGTCCGAGAGGACTCCGTACCCTCGCGGCGCGAAGAACACACCCCACGCGGCGAGGAAGACGAAAAGCGATCTGGCGAGCGGGGTGACACGCCTCACGATCCATCCCGCGCCGGCGGCGACGCCGGTTTGGACGCGCTCACCCTCACCGGCGACGCGGGAGTGATCGACGACGAGGAGTCCCGAAGCAACGAGGAGAACCGCAGTCGCGACCGCGAACCCCGACGCGGCGAGCGCGACCGCCGAAAGGGTGGCCGCGCCGTACAGAAACCGGTCGCGATCGGTGTCCATCCACCGGACACAGCACCCGACGACCGCAAGCGCCGCGCCCGCCGCCAGCAGATCGCCCCGGAGGAATCGGCCGTAGTACACCACGAGCGGGGCGAATCCGAGGAGAAGCGCGAGCGCGACCGTCTCGTCGTCGCGGAGGCGACCACGGAACGTGAGCGCGACCGCCGGGAGGAGACCGGTGAGCACGGCGACCGGGAGTCGAGCAGTCGCGTCCGAAACGCCGCCGGTCGGACGGACCGCCCCGGCGAGCGTTCCCGCCCAGCGCGTCAGATGCGAGACGAGCGGTCCGCCGGCGACGGGGCGATACTCGAACGTCCCCGTCTCCATCGACCGGAGGATCCAGTAGCCGACGCGCGCCTCGTCCCAGTGGAACGGTCGCGTTCCGAGCCCGACGGCCCGGACGAGCACGGCGACGACCGTGACGGCGACGACGGCGATGGCCACGCGATCGCGTCTCGCACGCATACGCTCCGGCTTCCGGGTCCGGCGTAGTATGTGTTCCGTTCCGAGCGTCACCGGGCCGCGGCCGTTCGGAGCGTTGTCGGGCCGCGGCCGTTCGGAGGGTCGTCGACCGGTGTTCTCTCCCGTGCCATACCGATCTCGGGAGATCGGGAGTGGTTTTTAAAACCCGACCGGTCGTAGATCCACTCGGTATGTACGACGAGATCCTCGTTCCGACCGATGGGAGTCCGGCGTCCGACGCCGCGATCGACCACGCGATCGACCTCGCCGAGCGATACGACGCACGCTTGCACGCCCTGTACGTCGTCGACGGGGCCGCGTACTCGACGCTTGAGGCAGGGTCGGAGATCGTCCTCGAAGCGCTTGAATCGGAGGGAAAGGATGCGACCGAACGCGTCGCACGCGCAGCCGGCGACGCCGGAATCGACGCCGTGACGACGGTCTCGTCCGGCACCGCGTATCGGTCGATCATCGACTACGCGGACGAGAACGACGTCGACATGATCGTGATGGGCACTCACGGTCGGAAGGGGATCGACCGATATCTCCTCGGCAGCGTCACCGAGCGCGTCGTCCGAACCTCCGACGTTCCGGTGTTGACGGTACGACAGCCCACCGACGAGTAGCGTCAATTATCGAGTGGGTTTCGAGTTCCGATAGCTACTTGCGCCTTCCTTCGGAGGGATGGCGTATGACTGACGCTGATGGAGGGATCGCGGATGAGTCCCGCCGATGGAGGGGTTGCTGATGGGTGATCGGTTCGACGTCATCGTGATCGGTGTCGGGGGAGTTGGAAGCGCGGCGACGTATCATCTCGCCCGGCGAGACCTCGACGTGTTGGGGTTAGAGCGATACGACGTTCCACACGATCTCGGGTCGTCCCACGGACGCTCGCGGATCATCCGGAAGCCGCAGTACGAGGCGCCCGAGTACGTTCCGCTCGTCGAGGCGGCGTACGACCGCTGGCGAGCGTTGGAGGAGCGAACCGGTCGGCGTCTGCTCCACGTCACCGGGGGGATCGACGCCGGGCCACCGGGGAGTCGGATCGTGGCGGGGTCGCAGGCGTCGTGTGAGGCACACGGGATCGACCACGAGCGTCTCTCCGCAGCTGCGGTGAACGAGCGCTTTCCGGGGTATGATCTTCCCGCGGGCCACCGGGCGATATATCAGCCGGAGGGCGGGTTCCTCGACCCCGAGCGGTGCGTCGTCGCCCACGTCGACGCGGCCCACGAGGCCGGCGCGACGATCCGCGCCCGCGAGCAGGTTCACGGGTACACGACGACCGACGACGGCGTCCGCGTCGAATCGTCGAAGGACACGTACGAGGCGGAGCGGCTCGTCGTCACCGCGGGCGCGTGGACGCCTAAGCTGGTGCCCGAGCTACGCGAGATCGCGGTTCCGGAGCGCCAGGTACTCGCGTGGCTCCAACCGACCTCGCCGTCGGCGTTCGATCCGGATCGATTTCCGGTGTTCGTCCACGACGCGGAGGAGGGCCACTACTACGGGTTCCCTCGCTACGGCGTTCCCGGGTTCAAGTTCGGCAAGTTCCATCACCGGAAGGAGGTCGTCGATCCGGACGCGTTCGGCAGGGAGCCACGTCCCGCCGACGAGGACCTCCTTCGGGCGTACGCGGACCGCTACTTCCCGACGGGAGCGGGACCGACGATGCAGCTCTCGACGTGTTTGTTCACGAACACACCCGACGACCACTTCATCATCGATCGCCTCCCCGACGAGCCTCGGATCACGGTCGGTGCCGGCTTCTCCGGACACGGGTTCAAGTTCGCGAGCGTCGTCGGCGAGATTCTGGCGGATCTGTCCGTCGACGGCGAAACGGACCACGACGTCGACACGTTCCGGATCGACCGATTCCCGGAGTGAGCCCGGCGCGTATCCCGCAACTCCTTGTAACCCGCCGCCGAACGTCGTCGTATGAGCTCCGTTCAGGATCTGATCGGCCGACTCGAATCGGAAGCGGCGGCGGACGTCACCCCCGACGCGACACCCGACATCGGAATCATCATGGGATCGGACTCCGACCTTCCCGTGATGGAGGGCGCGTACGACGCGCTCGAGACGCTCGGGTTCGCCGAGCAGACGGAGTTCCACGACGCGCCCGACGCTCGGTTCACCTACGAGAGCTACGTCGTCTCCGCACATCGGACGCCGGAGCTCATGTACGCGTACGGTGAGACCGCGGTCGACCGCGGACTCGACGTGATCGTCGCGGGCGCAGGCGGGAAGTCCGCGGACCTGCCGAACATGACCGCGTCGATCGCCTACCCGATCCCCGTCGTCGGCGTTCCGGTCCAGGAGAAATCGGTCGACTCCGTCATCGGGATGCCGACCGGCGCGCCGATCGTCGCCGTCGACGCCGGTAAGTCGTTCAACGCCGGGCTCTCCGCGGCGCAGGTGCTCGCGAGGGAGCACGACGCAGTCGAGGAGCGGCTCGTCGAGTATCACGAGGATCTCAAATCCGACGTTGCGGCCGTCTCGGCCGACCTCCACGACCTCGGCCTCGACGCGTTCCGAGAGAACCGCGGAGAGTAACCCGTCGGTGGAACACTACCGATCATACATCCGCAAATATCAAATATAGCTGATCGTTTTTGTCTTCGTACCTCCAGTCTTCACGGGGGACGGCGGGTGTACCCCGAGCCGTGGGCATGGAACACGAGAATCAACGCTTATGAGGGGGCGGTCCAAACCCTCGGACGTTACGGAGACCTATATGAGCGATTGGATAGCGATCGGCGCACTGGCGGTTGTCGGCCTGCTCATCCCCCTCGCGATGATGGCAGTGTCGGCGTTGCTCCGCCCAAGCGTGCCGGAGACAGGCAAAAGTACCATCTACGAGTCCGGGGAGACACCGACGGGCACGACGCGGATCCGGTTCAACATCCAGTACTACATGGTCGCGTTGCTGTTCGTCGTTTTCGACATCGAGACTGTGATGCTGTTCCCGTGGGTCGTCATCTACCGTCCGGCGCTCGAAGCCGGCGTTCCGATGATCGACCTCCTGTGGCCGATGTTGGCGTTCGTCGGGATCCTCGCGATCGGACTCGTCTGGGCGTGGCGGACGGGCGCGGTCGAGTGGACCAGAAGCCCCCGCGCGACCCGAAGAAAAACGGAGCGTGACGTAAACCAATGAGCAGCGAACAACGACCGTTTATCACCGACGAATCGCGCGTAATAACCGAAACCCGGGACAGCCGAATGGAGGGACAGGGAGACCGATTCAACTCCCGGCTCCGGGAGGCGTTCGGCTCGTCACCGTTCATCCTCACCAAGTTCGACAAGTTCCTGAACTGGTGTCGGGGGTCCTCGATGTTCATGCTGCAGTTCGGGATCGCCTGCTGCAGCATCGAGATGATGCACACCTACGCGGTGAAACACGACCTCGACCGGTTCGGGAGCGGGGTCCCCCGCGCCTCGCCGCGGCAGGCCGACGTGATGATCGTCCCCGGGACGATCGTCTCGAAGTTCGCCCCGCGGATGAAGCGCGTCTACGACCAGATGCCCGAGCCGAAGTTCGTCGTCGGCATGGGCTCGTGTACCATCTCCGGCGGGCCGTTCCAGGAGGGGTACAACGTGATCAAAGGTGCCGAGGAGGTCATTCCGATCGACATCCACGTGCCCGGCTGTCCGCCCCGTCCCGAAGCGCTGGTGTACGGCGTCGTCAAACTCCAGGAGCGCGTCGCCAACGGCGAGGCCGCGCCCGTGACGGTGAAACCGTACGAGCTGGAGCAGTTCTCCGACCTCGAAAAGGACGAGTTGGTCGAGAAACTCACCGACCAGATCGATGAGGACGAACTGGTCATGCGGTACAACTTCGCCGATTCGCCATGAGCCTCGAAGCACCGGACACACCCGAGACCGACGCGGTAACGGAACACGATCCCGAGGAGCTCGCGGCCCTGCTCGGTGATCTGGTCGTCGGGCGTGACGACCACCTGAACGCCCCCGGCTTCGTCATCCGCCCGGACACGGTCCAAGAGACGCTGTCGATATTAAAAGAGCAGGCGGGCTACGACCACCTGTCGGTCGTCTCCGCACAGGAGTACGAGAACCGCTACGAGTCGATCTATCACCTGAAGAAGTTCGACGACCCGACCCAGGAGGTCAGCGTCGTCGTTCCCGCGGACAAGGATAGCCCGGTTTCGGAGTCCGCGGAACCCGTCTTCCGGACCGCGGACTGGCACGAACGGGAGGCGTACGACCTGATCGGGATCGAGTACGACGACCACCCCGACCTCCGGCGGATCCTCCTCCCCGAGACGTGGCAGGGTCATCCTCTGTCGATGGATTACGACAAGGACCAGCCGCAGATCGCCTCGCTGCCCTCGCACGTCAATCCGATCCAGGAGCATCACATGGACGACGAGTCCGACACGATGTTCCTCAACATCGGTCCGCACCACCCGGCGACTCACGGCGTTCTCCATCTAAAAACCGTTCTGGACGGCGAGCAGGTCGTCGACGTCGAGTCAGACATCGGCTACCTCCATCGCTGTGAGGAGCAGATGGCCCAGAACGGGACGTACCGCCACCAGATCATGCCGTACCCCGACCGCTGGGACTACATCTCGGCGGGGCTGCTCAACGAGTGGGCGTACGCCCGCGCGGCCGAGGACCTCGCGGAGATCGAGGTGCCGGAGTACGCGCAGGTCATCCGGACGATGGGCGCGGAGATGTGCCGGATCGCCGCGCACATGCTCGCGCTGGCGACGTTCGCGCTCGACGTGAACGGCGACTTCACGGCGACGTTCATGTACGCGATCAACGACCGCGAGCGCGTACAGAATCTCTTGGAGGATCTGACTGGCCAGCGGCTGATGTTCAACTACTTCCGACTCGGCGGCGTCGTCTGGGACCTGCCGGAGCCGCGCGAGGAGTTCTTCTCGAACACGCGTGACTTCCTCGACCAGCTTCCGGGGTCGGTCGAGGAGTACCACAACCTCGTCACCTCCAACGAGATCTTCCAGATGCGGACGATCGACACCGGCATCCTCCCGCCGGAGGTTGCGAAGAACTACGGCGCAACGGGCCCCGTTCTCCGCGGGTCGGGCGTCGACTACGACCTCCGACGTGACGATCCGTACGGCTACTACGACGAGCTCGACTGGGACGTCGTCACCGAGGACGGCTGTGACAACTACAGTCGACTGCTCGTCCGGATGCGAGAGGTCGAGGAGTCCGCGAAGATCATCGGGCAGTGTATCGATCTGCTGGAGGACTGGCCCGAGGACGAGCGGAACATCCAGGCGAACGTGCCGCGGACGCTGAAGCCCGACGAGGACACGGAGATCTATCGGGCGGTCGAGGCTGCGAAAGGCGAGCTCGGCATCTACATCCGCTCCGACGGGACGGACAAGCCCGGACGGTTCAAGATCCGGTCGCCGTGCTTCTCGAACCTGCAGACGCTACCCGAGATGGCGAACGGGGAGTACATCCCCGATGTCGTCGCCGCGTTAGGGAGCCTCGACATCGTGCTCGGGGAGGTGGACCGCTGATGGCGGCGACTCCGGCACAGCTGTTCCCGGAGTTCATCGTCGAGACGCTCGGACTCCCGGGCGTTGCCGGCGAAGTAGTCGCCGCGCTGATCGCGGCGTTCGTCATCGGGAACATCGTGCTCGCCTTCACGGGCGTCGCGGGCCCGTGGGCGAAACGGAAGATCACGGCGGCGTTCACCGACCGGTACGCGGTCGAGCGGATCGGCCCGTTCGGGCTGTTGATCATCCCGGCGGCGGCGGTTCAGCTGCTCGCAAAGGAGCTCATCGTTCCCGAGGGCGTCGATCGTCCGACCTGGGACCTCGCGCCGATCGTGCTTCCGGCGTCGGCGCTGCTCGGGTTCGCCGTGATCCCGATGGGGCATATCGGTCCGGTGAACCTCCATCTCGCCGACCCCGAGGTCGGACTGGCGCTGGTGTTCGCGTTCGCCTCGATCGCGTCGGTGTCGCTCGTGATGGCCGGCTACGGCTCGAACAACAAGTACTCGCTGCTCGGCGGGCTCCGGGCGGTCGCACAGAATCTCGCGTACGAGATCCCGCTTATCCTCACGGCGATGTCCGTCGTGATCTTCGCGGGCACTCTGGAGATGAGCGGCATCGTCGCCGCCCAACAGGAGACGCTGTTCGCGGTCGCCGGATTCGAGATCCCGGCGTGGTACGCCCTGGTGAACCCGTTCGCGTTCGTCCTGTTCCTCGCGGCGAACATGGCGGAGATCGGCCGGAACCCGTTCGACATTCCGGAAGCGCCGACGGAGATCGTCGCAGGCTACCAGACGGAGTACTCCTCGGCGTACTTCGTGCTGTTTTATCTCGGCGAGTTCGTTCACGTGTTCCTCGGCGGCGCGATCCTCACCGTGGTGTTCCTCGGTGGCGCTGCCGGGCCCGGACCGGAGAGCATCGGGTTCCTCTGGTTCACGGTGAAAGTGTGGGGCTTCTTCCTGTTCACCCAGTGGGCACGCTCCGCGCTGCCGCGGGTTCGGATCGACCAGCTGATCGAGATCGGCTGGAAAGGAATGTTGGTGTTATCGTTCGCTAACCTGGTGCTCACGGCCGTAATCGTGGGGGTGATCGTGTAATGATTGGACTCATGAAATCGATGGCAACGACGATGAAACACGCCCTGGACGGCAGCAAGTTCACGGTGAAGTATCCCGAGGAGGCGCCCGACGTGAGCCCCCGGTTCCGGGGTGTTCACAAGTTTAGCCAGGAGCGGTGTATCTGGTGTCGACAGTGTGAGAACGTCTGTCCGAACGACACGATCCAGATCGTTCAAGACGACATGCGCAACGGCGAACAGTACAACCTCCACATCGGACAGTGTATCTACTGCCGGCTGTGTGAGGAGGTCTGTCCCGTCGACGCGATCCTGTTGACGCAGAACTTCGAGTTCACCGCGGACACGAAAGACGACTTCGTCTACAACAAAGAACAGCTCAAGAACGTCCCGTGGTACAAGGGTATCGACCCGCTGGAATCCCGGAACCCCGATCGCGGTGCGTGGATCGGGGAGGGTGACGGCGAGGTCGACTACCAGTAACGGGCGCGTCTCGAAATCTTCAAAGGGGTTCTCAAAGGAGACACACACAATGGTTTATGCTACTATCGCGTTCGGGCTGTTCGCCGTGGTTACGCTGGCGTTCAGCCTCGGGGTCGTCCTGGCGCGCGACGTGTTCCACGCCGCGTTGCTCCTGGGCGGTGCCCTGACGAGCGTCGCGGTACACTACGTGATGCTGCGGGCGGAGTTTATCGCCGCCATGCAGATCCTCGTCTACGTCGGCGGGGTGCTGATCTTGGTCACGTTCGCCGTGATGCTCACGCGATCCGACGCTGAAACGGAGGTGAACAGCGTATGAGCGAGACGAACACCGGACGGTTCGGACGGCTCGTCCCCGCGGCCGCGGTCGGACTCCTGTTCGCCGTGATGGCCGTGACGGTTCTCTCGGCCGACTTCGGCGACTTCTCGGACGGGCTGGCGGCGTTCGAGGGCGAATCCGTCGTTCACAACATCGGGTACGCCCTGTTCAACCTCGGCGAACACGGCGTCGCGACGATTCCGTCCGAAGGGTTTCTCGCGGCGTTTCTGATCGTTGCAGTCGCGCTCGACGTCGCCGTCGACGGGGCCGTGTACCTCGCGAAGCGCGAGGAGGACGGCTCCATCGTCTCCGCCGTCGGACAGGCGTTCACCGACGGCGGCCGCGACGGGGGTGAGCGGTAATGGTGCCCGTAGAGTGGTACCTGCTGCTCGCTAGCGCGATGTTCTGTATCGGTCTGTTTGGCGTACTCACGCGGCGTGACGCGCTGTACTTCCTGATGAGCGTCGAGCTCATGATGAACGCGGCGAACATCAACT
>OBKM01000319.1_pt1 | contig 24128 bp, 23 predicted proteins | sample 1519691 | NCBI WGS metagenome assembly OBKM01 (sample SAMEA37050418, study PRJEB22526) | metagenome | biome: saline pan; feature: lake; material: water | place: Egypt | collected 2015 | depth 0.5 m | reverse complement strand
CGACATCGAGATTCAGGCGCAGGAGATCCTGGGCCTGCGCAAGCGTCTCTATCGCGTCATCGCGCGCCATACCGGTCAGCCACTCGACAAGATTAAGGAAGACGCCGATCGCAACTACTGGATGGGCGCGCAGGAGGCTCAGGAGTATGGTATCGTCGACACGGTCATCGAGCCGGAAGGACTTGACGAACTACCTGCCGATGGCGAACCTGAAGAGCCGCAGATTGGAGAGTAAATGTAGGATGCGTTGCATTGGTGCGCTTGCAAATATTCCACATCTTCGCAGGCGCTTGATCTTGAGGCGCAGACACCACTCGGCTCGGAAGCACAGTGTCCGGCCGTTTTAGGGTCGCGTCCGCGCCGACGCGCGGTGATATCGTGATACAATCGTCTGGCGGGTACGACTCTCCAACCCCCGGCTTACAGGTCCGGGTGAGCTATGGAGTGCACATCACGATTCTCTGATAGGCAACGTGTCCCCCAAGCGGCGCTGCTGTCGGTGGCCTGGTTGAGATCGGCGCGGCGAGCGCAATACGCCGAAACCAAGCAGAGCGATGAAAACCGCCACAGGAATAATACTCATCCACTCTCCGTGCCGGGCATAAAACGTAGTACCGCTGGCGTGCGGGAGAGAAACCCGTTGTGCTGTTGACTCCATCCATCCAATTTCGAGGGTCGAGCGTCCGCTGGGCTCCAGTAGAGCAGTTGTGCCGGAGACCGTCACCATGGCCAGAGGGCGTCGGGTTTCGATGGCTCGCAGGCGCGTAAAATCTAGGTGCTGCCGGTGGCCGATCGTCGGTCCCCACCAGCCGTCGTGGGACAGGGTCACGAGAAAGTCTGCGCTGGACGAACCATCAGCGTATCGTGCAGCATGGCGCCCGAATACGCTTTCGAAGCAGATCTGCGGGCCGAGGGTAAAGTCTGTCGTCTTGAGCGCGCGGACTTCGTGGCCGGGCTGATAGCTGGCAATACCACCGGCGGGGACGGATAGGGCTCGTAGGGCAGAAAACCGGTCGACGAGCGGCACGCGTTCGGCGAAGGGTACGAGGTGAATCTTATCATACTGCTGTGGGGCAGCACCGGGGGCAAAGAGAAAGGCGCTGTTGAAGAAAAGCGCCTCCTCGTTCCTAGGATCTATCGGTACATTAGCGCCGGTGAGGAGCGCCACGTCTTGCCGCTCCGTCCAACTCTGCAGGCGTCTGTAGAGGGAGCGTCGCTCCTCAGGCGACGAGAAGACAGGAAGCGCTGTTTCGGGCCAAATGACGAGATCGGACGACGCATCGTCGTGTGCTAAGGCGGAGTCAGACAACGCCATCAGGCGGTCAACCCGTCGGTCGTCGTGCAGGTCGGCCCAGTCGGTTGGAGGCGTGCCGGGTTGGACGAGCAGGGCCTCTGTGCTTTTCGAGGACGGCGGGCTGTCTGATGTCAACCATGCATTGTAGGCGAGCGGCGCGCCCACGAGAAGGAGAATCGAAGCAATGGCCCCCGCCCGGATCGTTCGACTCGGGGACGCAGGGAGCCAGGCATGAAGCAAGCCAAAGGCCGTGAGGTTGAGGCCCCAGACCCACAGCGAGAGCCCTGGAGTTCCAATCAGGTCTGCCACCTGGTTGAAAGGAAACGCTGCTGCCTGCGTGTGTCCAATGAGCGCCCAGGGTAGAGCCCATTCCCCGATGCTCAGAAACAATTCTAAGGTCAGGTATCCACTGACAAGCCCGACGAGTCCCCAGCCGAGGGACGTGCGGCGGCGGACCCAGTCGGCGGCTACCCAGGGGAGCGACCAGAAGAAGGCCATCAGCACCAACCCGCCCAGGGACGCGAGTGTCGTTGCGACCTCCACGTGAAAAAGCACCCAGTGAAAGGCCACGCCACAGGCAATCAGCGAGGTCACAAACGCTTCGACCCCTATGCGACGTGTGGACGAGATTTCTTGCCATCTCCAGAGCAGGGGTACGAATGCGACCCACGCCAGAACAGGTAGCGGATACGGCGGAAAGCTAAATCCCAGCAGCAGGCCGCTCCCCACGATGTAGGGCCACCCGCGCGGACGCCACAGGGCCCGTTCATCAACCTGTCGGGTTTGCATGGTAGCTGGGTCGATTCGACCGTAACAAAAATGAAAAGGACGAGCGGTTCATCTGAAAAGAAACCGAAGCTTACAAAGTTCGATCGCCGTGAATTTGACTCGGCCCCTTGTTGCGCCTACCTTGCCGATGAAGATCTTCTCAGACCGGCTCGTCAGCCTATGACCGTTTTTGCTATATGCAATCATAAAGGAGGAACCGGGAAGACGACCACCGCCATGCATATCGCCGGGGCGCTTGGCCTGAGTGGACGTCGAACCCTGGTCATTGATCTCGATCCGCAGGGCTTTCTCACAAGGGCCCTAGGGATCGAGAATCCGGCAGAGAGAGAATCCGTGCTGGCGCTGTTTGATCATAAGATTGATCCGTCAACGATTCCAGTCCAATCGCTCAGCAGCTTTGATCTGTTGCCCTCCTCGGAAGCGCTGACCCGGAAGATGCGCGAGCTTAACAAGCCCACCGATGTCCTGTGGATGAAAGAGTCGCTTGAGAAGGGATTGGGCGATTCGTACGACGTGGTCATATTTGATACTGCGGCCGCCGTTACGGTATACAGTCTGAATGCACTCGTGGCCAGTCGCCACGTGCTAATTCCTGTTCTTCCGGAGTACCAGTCGGTCGTTGGCGCAGAGCAGACGTATCAGACGGTCAGCATGGTCCGCAACCGGCTGAATCCTCGCCTTCAGCCGGCGTTATTTCTGTTTACGCAGGTCGATGCTCGAAAAGGAATCCACAAGACGTACCGGAGCTACCTGCGCGAGAAGTATGGCGACCAGGTCCTCGATAGCATTGTGCGAACGAGCACGGCCCTCTCAGAAACGGAGAAGGACGGCACTACGCTCTTCGATCACAATCCACGGGCGCGTGGAGCTCGAGACTATGCCAACGTCACCGACGAGCTGATTCAGCGACTTCGAAGCTCTGAGGATAAAAGCTCTTCATCAACCTCCTCACCATCGAAGGCGGGGTCGCCGCCGACGCCTCAGGAAGCGATGAACTCATAGAAGATCCCTTTGAAGAAACCGGCATGCGGATCGGGCGCTTTCTCGTTCTCATCGTACTGGCGGCATTCACCGGCGTCACGCTGTGGGTATTGAACGGAGCGGGTGATCGGTTGCCTCCAGTGGGGACGTGGCTGGACCCGGCCGACGGGCTGTACCAGTCTGCCCGAACGGCCACCTCGCTTGAGTCCGATCAGCAGCTGCAGATCGACGCGCTGGACGACCCCGTGACGATCGTGCGCAGCGAGCGCGGCGTGCCGCATATCTTTGCGGAAAGCGACCGCGATGCAACGATCGCCCTCGGGTACATGGTTGCGCGGGATCGGCTCTTCCAGCTCGACTTCATTCCGCGTGTCGCCTCGGGGCGACTGGCCGAAGCGTTTGGTCCGGACGCGGTGTCCACGGATCGGTTCCTTCGTCAGACGGGCATGGAGTGGGGCGCGCAGAAAAACCTCGATCGCGTGCAAGAAGAACGGGGCATCGAATGGGACCTTATGCAGTGGTATGCAGCCGGGGTGAACGCTCGCCTAGATGAGATGGATCCCGAGGAGTTGCCCCTAGAGTTTCGGCTGCTCGACTACGAGCCAGACCGGTATGGTCCGCTGCAGACGATCCGCGTGCTACAATATATGTCGTTTGATCTGACATACCGATCGGACTCGCCCGATTATACCACCCTTCAGGAGCGGCTCGACGAAGAAGACTACCAGTTTCTGTACCCGCGTCACTCGCAGCTCTACACCCCCATCATCCCATCGGAAGCGCATGGCGAGCTGCCTCAGGCGGATTTGTCCCCATCGAACGAATCCATCAGCGACGAAGCGTTTGCAGAGGCGCGCGAGCTATTGCAGGAGCACGCCGATCATCAGCAAGAGCTCCAGGGCACGCCGGCAGAGGGCTATCAGCCGGGCAAAGGGTCAAACAACTGGGCCGTAGATGCTACGCGCTCAACGACCGATGCGCCCATTCTAGCTGGCGACATGCACCTCTCGCTCACGCTGCCCGCGATCTGGTACGAGGCACACCTCGTCACGCCGAACATGAACACCTATGGCGTGACGGTGCCCGGCTCGCCGGTGCTTGTCGAGTCGTTCAACGACCACCTGGGATGGACATTCACGAACACGGGAGCCGACCTCATCGATCACTACGCATTGGAGCTCGACGAAAGCGGTACCCGTTACCGATTCAGTGACGAGTACCGTGATCTGGAGATCGTTCCCGACACGATTCACGTGAATGACGGGGATCCTGTCGTTGACACGCTCCACTACTCGCACCACGGTCCTGTAGATCGAGGAACGGATGGAGCGGTGGCGAAGCGGTGGGTAGCGCATGACACTACGCGCACGCTGAAGGCGCTCTGGAAGATGAACCGAGCCTCTTCGCTGGAGGCGTTTGAAGAGGGGCTCCGCTACTGGGACGCGCCCATGCAAAACATCCTGTACGCAGATCGAGAGGGCACGATCAGCATTCGCTCAACGGGCCACCTTCCGATTCGGCGGGGAGGACACGGCGTCGGGCTCCTGGATGGTACAACCGACGCGTTTGAGTGGGTGGGTCGCGTGCCGTTTGACGAGCTGCCGCATGCCTGCAACCCGGAGCAGGGCTATCTGGCGTCGGCCAACCAGCAGCCCACCGATTCAACATATGACCATTATTTGGGGCATAACTGGCACGACGCTTTTCGGTCGCTCCGCATCGATTCGCTGATGCAGTCGAAAGATCAGCACAGCGTCGAAGACCTGAAGGCATATCAGGCCGATGTCCAGGTCGTCCAACGCGACCTGTTCGTGCCGATGATAGATACACTGGATGGCCTTTCTAGTCGGGCGGATACGCTCCGGCAGATGCTCGTGGATTGGGAGGGAGAGGCCACGGTCGACCGTCCGGAGCCGCTTGTCTTTGACGAGTTTCTGTCCACGCTTCGCAGTCTCACGTGGGACGACAGCGCGTTCCTGGGAGTGCCCCGTCCTCGCGACACGCAGCTCTGGCGCCTGCTACACGAGCGGCCCCGCTCCGATTGGTTGAACGATGGGGCGACGGATGGGCAGAAGACGGCCAGTGATGTCCTTGCGGACGCTCTAGAATCTACGGCGGAGACGCTTGCAGAGGAGTACGGTTGGGGGGCAGACCAGTGGCGCTGGGGAGATCATCACAAGATCCTTTTTCGGCATCTGACCGAAGAAGAAGCGCTGCGTCCGTTTTGGCGCGGGCCTTTCGAGTATCCCGGGTTTGACAACACCCTTTCTCCGGCAGGCGGGCGGCCTACGATGGCCAGCGCCAGCTGGCGTGTCGTCGTTGACTTTAGCACCTCACCGCCGACCGGATACGGCGTATATCCCGGCGGTCAGAGCGGTGATCCGCTGCATCCCAACCTCTACGACGCGCACTTGGAAACGTACCTCGATTTCGAGTACTACGAGCTGCGACGACCTGACCAGCCGGACGAGGTGTCGGGAGACCGTGTGCGGTCGGAAATCCGCATCGAGCCTGCCGAATAGGAGGCGTCAAATGAGGCAAGACCAGGGAACAAGGGTCCGAGCGAGGCGCTACACCTAGCTGCATCTATTTTTTACTGGAGGTCGATTGCGCCTACGATGATACGAGTAAGCTGGTTAGTCCAATGTGTTGCAGGCCTTGCGTTGAGCGTTCTACTGCTTGGGACGAGTCCTGCGGCGGCTCAGACGGAAGAGATTGCCATCGGCGATCCGATGCCGACGATCGAGGAGCCGCTTCAACACGTAACCGGTACTGGGATGGTTGAGCTCGACGAGCTGACCGGATCGGTTGGGACGGCATTTATCTTCTGGAGCAACCAGTGCCCATGGATCGATCGGTATGAGAGCAGGGTCCGGGAGCTTGTTCGTACGTTCAGCGACGAGGGCGTCGAGTTCGTGCTAGTTAACTCCAATGACGCGACCGCTTTTCCGCAGGAGTCACTGGACTCTTCGAGAGAGCGGGCCGAGGATCGTGACTATCAAGCCACATACGTTCGCGATCCGGAGGCGAGGCTCGCTAACGCATTTGGTGCGGCACGCACCCCGCAGGTGTTCCTGTTTGACGAGAATCGATCGCTGGTCTACACGGGCACGATCGATGACAGCCCGGCCGATGCAGATGCTGTGCGCGACCACTTTTTCCGAGATGCGCTTTCGTCTCTCGTCGAGGGCGAGGCCATTGAAGAGTCTCGCACGCGACCGTTTGGCTGCACGATCAAGTTTTGAGAGTCCCTAGTTCAGACCCACTGTATCGCTGATTTACATCCGTTGATGTAATTTAACTGTGCCTACTGAGCAAGAACTTCGCCTTGACGCACTTGTCCAAGCTGCCAATCAGTGGCAGGATCCTGATCATCCGCCACGGGCTGATGCTGTTGAACGCACCCTGGGAGCCCCGAATCGTTTTACCGAGGCAGCGATCACGTTCGCGGTCAATCAGCAGATGGACCAGATCACGTCTGACGCGCTGTGGGAATGGCTGGGGGACCACTGGATCGAGCAGCCATCCACAGTGGGCGTGAAGCATTCAGGCGACGTCCCTCTGGCGGAATTACAGGACCTGGTTGCCGTGCTGGGGACGGGACACAACTATTACGGCGCGCTTTCGTCATCCTCGCCGTATCTGCTGCCCGCTTTCATTCAGGAGGCGCTGGAGCATCATTCCGGTACGCCTGCAGGATTTGTGGAGGCCGATGACTTATTTCACTCTGCCGACAGTGTTATCGTTACTGGCACAGATGAAACAGTAGCCTGGGCGAAAGAGCGATGCGAAGAATCGGATATCCCCGCCGATCGTCGGCTGCTCCGTGGCGATCGGTACAGCGTCGCGGTCATCGACGGAGACGAGGCAGAAGGGGAGCGGGAGGGGCTCGCTGAGGATATGCTCGTCCACGCCGGGTATGGTCGGCGCAACGTTGCGTTGCTCTGGGCGCCGCGCGACCTATCGCCAGATCCGTATCTCGAGGCGATGGCCCAGTGCCGCGCCATGTTTCCGGTTCATGACGAGGTGCCCGGCACGCTTCAGATGCAACAGGCATTCTTAGAGGCCCAGGATCAACCGCACGCTTACGGGGAAGGGCTAGAGTTTTTGATGAGTCGGGGCGAGCCTGAAGTGCAGCGTCCCGGTCACATCCGCTGGACCGAATATGAGGCGCTCGGCGAAGCGCGCGAATGGCTCCGTGAGCATCAGTCTGAGCTTCAGGTAATCGTAGCGCGCCCGCAGGTGGCAGACCGGCTGATAGAGGGTGCCCCTGATCTGCCGGTCGTGTCACCGGGCGACGCGCAGCGCCCTTCGCTCGGCCAGCAGCCGAAGGAGGTGGACCCCGTCGCCTTCCTGTCGGAACTGTCGGCGTAGGTAGAGGCCGCTATCTGCTGTGCCGGATACACGCTAGATCACAAGGGATCCGGCCGATAGCGTCGTCCCGTTAGTTTTGCTTATTCATCTGATAGTGCCAGAGCACATACTCAAAGGGAAGGACGGCCATGGGTTCGCCGTTGTGGTCAATCATCATCTCGATGTACTCCTGAACCAGGTCGGCTTCGTCAGGCTCCTGTGCGTCCGTCAGGCCTACCAAAGCCAGCAGGCTGGGTAGCTGGAAGAGCGGCGGTTCAGGACCCTCACGGATGTCGATGGGCTCGTCTTCAGGGATATCGGCCGCTTCGCGGGCCATCTGCACGGCCGCGTTGAGGCTGCCGAGCTCATCGACCAGCTGCGCTTCGAGCGCGTCCTCGCCGGTCCAGACGCGACCCGCGGCTACCTCACGCACCTCATCAACGTCCAGATCGCGTCCGTCAGCCACGTTTTCGAGGAAGTCGTCATACACCGCGTTCAGGTTGCCGACGAGCTGGTCGCGCTCCTCCTCCGTTAGGTCGCGTCCGGGAAGCGTAAGGCCGACCAAGGGAAGCGTGGGCCCGAAGGTGGCGTCGGCCGACTCCCCGCGCTGCACCCGATCGGTGGCGAGACGCACGTTTTCGCTGAACTCTTCGTCGTAGAACCATCCGCCGATCACACCGATGCTGCCGGTAACCGTGTTGGGGAGCGCCAGGATGGAGTCGGCATACATGGAGATCCAGTACCCGCCCGATGCCGCCAGGTCGCCCATCGAAACAATCACGGGCATCTCCTCAGCTGTTTTCTCCATCTCTTCAGCCACGAGGTCAGACGCCAGCACGTCGCCACCTGGCGAGTCGACGCGCAGGACCATCGCCTCCATGTTGCGGCGATCGCGCATGGTGCGGATCTCACGCGCCAGCGTTCGAGCTCGGATCCCTGCATCCGTCTGCGTAGGACCGATAGCGTAGAGCAGTCCGATCTCCGAGCGTGGTCCCCACCGATCGTCACCGGGCTCCTGGTAGGGAATAAGAGCAGTGCGGCCAATCCGGTTGGTCGGCTGCCCCTCCACCTCTTCAATAATATCATCGAGGTCGTCCGGTCGGGCCAGCCGGTCGACGATATTCGCGTCCACCAGCTCCGGAGCGCGCATGGAGAGGCCATCGTCAATCAGCTCATCGAATTCGTTCTCTGAGAGCTCGGTTTCCCCGGTTACGTTGCGCTGGACGAGATCGTAGAAGCCATCGACCAGTGCCTGCCGCTGCTCGCGGTCTGCTTCTGACATCTCTGTCCGGGAGAAGATCTCAAAGGCCGACTTATATTCCATCTCTCGGAACTCATCCACACCGATGCCGACCGTTTCGAGGAGGTCTGCAAGGTACGTGTTGCCGCTCACATAGCCTGGAATGCTGAGGCTGCCTTGCGGGTCCATGACGACCTTGTCGGCCGCCGCAATAAGGTGGAGCATGTTCATGCCGCCGCGCTCGGCGTACAGAATAACCGTTTTGCCCTCGTCACGGAGCGTCTGCAAGGCGTCGTAGACTTCCCATACTTTCCCTTGACTCATGCCGATCTCGGTGGCATCGACGACAACGCCGGCGATGCGCGGGTCATGGCGGGCTTGTTCTAAAGCGTCCAGCTTTTCAAAGTGCGTTTCGCGGAGATCAAAGAGGCGACTCCTTTGGTGAGGCGCAGCGCCCTCCAGGTTGAGATTGAGGTAGGTGTCTTCCTCCGCGAATCGCGTGTCGCGCAGGTTGCGGTCGTAGGCGCCGAGGCGGATGCCGTACGTATTGAACTGCTGGTTGGCGTCAGTATCGAAGTGGGCCTGGCTGCGAACGCCGGACCGGCCGAGACTGAACTGAAGGCCGGTGGTGAACCCAACGTCGCCGGTGTAGCGGGCCGTGACACGAACGCCGGCCAGCGGTTCTACGGATGCGCCGGCCGACCATGTGGGGTCGTCGAAGCCTTCGGCCGTGTTGACAGCAAATTCGCCGAACAGAGCAAGCCGCTCGTCGCCAAGCGGTCGAATTCCCAGATCAGCCACGCCCTCGTAGTCAGCCCGTTCGAAGCTGCGCGTGCCAATCAGTCCCAGTGACAGGTAGCGATTGGGGCGCAGCAGGGTGCCCACGGTGAAGTGGGTGTCCAGGTCGATATCACCGCCGTACCATCCGAGGCCAACGCCGAAGCTGGCGGCCTGATTACCAAATCCCGTGCTCAGCCGGTAATCGGTCTGACGCACGCCGCCAAAGGTGCGATTGTCGACACCGAAGCCAAGGTTCGGAATGCCACCGAATAGTCCCCACTGGTTGAACTCCGTGAATCCGCCATCGTCGCTCCATTGAAACAGTAGATCTGGTTGATGGAGCGTTGCGGTCATGGCGGGATTCCCGAAGCCATAAAGCCCGAACTTCAGAGAGCCGGGGGAGCTCATCAGGAAGGTCGTGCGATCGTGGAACGTCGCAAACCCTAGATCATCAGGATCGGAAAGATTATCTTGGGCTGCAGCCGGGTTTGAGATGAGGGCGAGCGCGAGAAACAAAGCAAGGACCGTGAGACGCTTCATAGCCATGCAGTGGAGATGCGAGGATACAACTCTCAATTAGGGATACGAACCATCTGCTTCCAGTGTTACGCTCGGACAAGCAGACGATACAAGGAGTAGGCTCCGCCAGTCAGTTACGCCACGATCAGCGGCGCCGCGATGATGAGGACCGCACCCAAAGCAATGCGCAGACGGTGCGCATCGACCCAGTGCGCCACCCGCCAGCCGATCACAACGCCCACTACCTGGGGCGCGCCGACGAGCAGCGCCATGGGCCACGAGACAGCGCCGACCGACAGGTAGCCCGCCGTCGCGAAGGCTGCGATGAACACCGATTGCACCTGGGCAACAGCCAGCGCAATCAACATGGGCATGCCCAGAAGCACGAGCAGCGGAACGGCCAGAACAGGGCCGCCTACCCCCAGCATTCCTCCTGCTACACCGATGGCTGTCCCTACAGCGAGCAAGAGCGCCCACCGCGTGTATCCAGTTCCGAGTAGCGTCGCCGAGCGGGTGGTGGGAGGCGCAACCGGCCATCCAACAGCCGTGCGGTAGATGATAAGGCCTCCAATGAATGCCACAAAAGCTGCCAGCGCCAGTGCAAACGTCTGCTCGGATACCCATATGTTGAGGCGGGTGCCGGCCAGTGCGCCGGCGATGCTGGCCGCGCTCAGTAGGATAGCTGCTTCGCGGGCGAGGCCCGTTTCAAACTCGCCCGATCGAACATATACAGCCGCACCGATAAGTCCGGTGACGACAAAGGTGGCGCTCGCCGTGCCGGCTACCTCGGCGGCGGTGAGAGGCGTGAGGGCGACCAACGATATCGTGACGAAGATGCCACCGGGACCCACTGCCGTGATTCCAACCCCGGCAAAGAGCGCGATGATCGCGAGTAGAACGGCGAGCTCTAGGGCAACCATGGCAGCACGTTAAAATCCACCGCCGAGAAGAAGGTCGAGGAAGTCCTCGGCAGCCATAATCGCAAGCACCACGGCCAGCACCACCAGTAGGGCATTGACGACATTGAGCCCTAGCGTATTGCAGTGCTCGCCCATGGTTTCCCGGTCGTTTACCGCCCAGAAGAGTAGCGCAGCGGCCAGGGGAAGGGCAAAGATCCCATTGTAAGTCGGAAAGAGAATCACCATATCGACGACCGAGAGGTCCAGCCACTGGCTAATCAACGGGGAGGCAAAACCGGTTGCGGTGCCGCCTATGAAGATGGTTTTAAAGAGGGGCGTGCCGGGATCGACGTCTTTGCCAAGGGCCTCTGGAATGATATAGGCCGGCGTCCACATAATCGGAATGATGCTGTTGAAGGCCGCGGCGATCACTCCGAGGATGAAGAGAATCATGGCCCAGGTGCCTAGGACCTCCACCAGCGCCTCGCCGGGTGTGATGAAGGTTTCGAGCTGGGTGAAGCCCATCGGGCGAAGCAGGGCAGCTGCGACGATCAGGATGGCAATGGTTGTGATGCCCCCAACGGCATATCCCATGGCGAGGTCTCGGCGCGCGGCGGGCAGGTCACTCTCGGTGGTCCATCCCTTGTTTTCGACTAAGATCGATTCCAGGAAGAAGTTGGGCCAGAGCGCAGTCGTGCCGAGCACACCGGCGGCGATCGCCAAGGCGCCAAAGGTGTCGAGGGTCGGCACAAAGCCGATCGCGAGCTCGCCCATGTCCGGACTACTTGGCACAGCCACAACGATATAGACGACCATCAGCGTCAGCATCATTACAACCATGATGCTCTCTACCTTGCTGTAGTCGAGGAGCCCAACCCCAATGGCTGCAGCGGTTGTAATGAGCGCGACCGGTTGCCAGGAGACAGCGCCGCCTGTCAGAAAAGAGATGCCCTCACCAACGGCTGCGACGAGTCCCAGCGTCCAGGCGACGCAGCCAATCGAGAGAAAGACCGCAATCAGCGTGGCGAGCTCCCGGCCGAGCTTGTTGCGCACGAAGCTCATGAGCGTCGTGCCGTAGATGCCGAGGCGAGCGCTCATGTCTTGAGCCATAAAACCGAGCAAGGCGGCGCCTACTACGGCCCACAGCAGGGTATATCCGTGCATGACTCCGGCCTGGCTGGCAATGAATACCGAGCCTGATCCGAAGTAGCTCGCCACCATTACAAAAGACAGACCGTATTCATCAACGGCCTGCCGGACCATTTGCGATACTCCGCCAGTTTTCTGATCGACTGTACTCATATAGGTTGCCGGTCGTGAATTATACAACGAATACTACGATACACGTAACGGCTCCCAACAGGCTTTCCCAACAAGCTTTGAGTCAATAACCTAGACGTGATCCAATGAAGAAAGCGGCTGCACTGTTCAGCTTTTGCAGACGTTCAGGTGTGAATCTTATCCATAATACGCTACGGTAATACAATTTTATGCGTGCTCATACCCTGCAGGAAGATCCCATTCGCACTGATCTTCTCGTCTTTGGAGCCGGCGAGCCCGTGGTTGATCAGCTCCTCGCGTTTGCCGAGACACATGATGTAACGGCGGGTCGCATCGGTCCTGGAATTGGAGCGTTTTCGGAGGCTGTTCTCGCGTTTTTCGCGCCTGAGGAAAAAAGATACGAAGAGATCCCGGTTGAGGAGCAGACTGAGGTTCTTAACTTCTCAGGAAATATCGCCAGGTATGATGGCGAACCACGCCTCCATCTTCATGCGACGCTGGGCCGTCGGAATGGGGAGTGCGTGGGCGGTCATCTGCGATCAGCCGTCGCTTCACCCACGCTCGAGGTGTTTGTGACGCAGTATGACCGGCCTCTCGAGCGAGTACTCGATGAAGATACTGGTCTTCCACTGCTTCCAAGATAGGGAAAGCTACACGAAGCGGATGCGTCGTTTCACATGTGCTCGTCTGGCGTGTCGGGATGTGCCTCGCGGGATATGTGGTGCAGGCCTATCGGCACTGTAGCCGGCATAGTTACGTGGCTTGCGCGTCGAGGTGCTCCTGCAGAGCGTCCTCTACGGCGGGTAGTACGTCATTCCACTCCACGGCATCCTGCTTGCTCACCGTTAAGAACGCGGGCGTTATAAGGACGTCGGTTACGCCGTCGATGCCCATCAGGGCACGGCCGAGAGGATGGTTGGCAGCCTCGTCCTGGGAGTTGAAGGCCAGCATGCCCTCCTGGATAAATTGTCCCTCAGAGATGGTAATTTTCAGACTGTTTGGGTTCGGCGTGCTGTGGGTGTCGAAGGTAGCCATATGCTGGAATACGTCGTTTGGGATAACAAAAGACCTATTGGATCGGTAACGAACACGTCCCTTTTTCGTAACGACCGACTTGAAAATTCGTCATGTATCAATCTTTCACTTGCGATCGGTCGTAGAAGTGGTATATTTAAACGCGTCGCTCGGTGCTCAGTGATCACAAATGCCTATGGAAACCTCTAATCCTGAACCTTCGCTTGACCGGTCTGATCCGGAGGGGGCTCCTCCGGCGCAGCAACCTGTTTCGGGAAATAAGGTGGAGCGCGTGGCTCAGCACACGCAGCATCTAGTTCAGGATTTAAAGCAGTGGATTGACCTACGCATCAAGCTGATGCGATTAGAGGTTGAGCAGCGCATCGAGTCGAAGGCTAACGAGGTGCTGCTCGGAATTATCGTTGCCGCTTTCGGCATCTTGGCCGGGGTATTTGGGCTGGTTGCGCTAGCTCTTGGTTTTGGGGCGGCTCTAGGCCATCCCGCCTGGGGGTTCTTGATTGTCACGTTGCTTCTCGTAGGAATAATCCTTGTGCTACGGGCGGCGCAGCCGGAGTTTGTACAGATCGATCTCCGGTCGTCCGATGAAGATGGTACCGACGCGGAATCGGCATCCTCGCGTGGGTAGCCAGTCCTTTTTCGTGGTTATTTGCCATTAGCTTACGCACTGTATGTCATCTCGATCTGCTGATAGAGCGGATATAGAGTCGCGCCTCCAGGGAGCGTCCAATTCAATCTCTGACCGGCTGGAGGCGCTCCAGGAGGAGGTTGCTACGACGGACGCTTCACTCAAGCAGTGGGCGCGAGAGCAACCGTTTCTGAGTGTCGGAGGTGCGGTCGTTGCTGGCTGTGCCGTCGGCTGGTTCCTCAGTGGCGCGCGTCGCCGGCGACGCCGTCGCGTTCACGACCGTCTGCTTGATCGCTACACCCAGGCGATCAGCCGCGAAGTGGAAGAAGCCCTCGATGAGGGCACGGAGCCGGGCGCGGCCGTTCAGCAGGCGCTGCGAGACCGCGTTCCGCTCGTGGTGTTCAGCCATACCGAAGATGCCGACACGGATCCCCAACCCGGGATCATTCGCGACAGTGTAAACGCCGTGCTGACTACGGCGATCAGTGTGATCATTCAGGGAGTAATGGAGAATCTCGCTGATCGGGTAGGAGGTGGCCCTCTCGGCACTGAGCTGGCGTCGCTGCTTGACGAGCTCGAAGAGACCCCCTAATCCCCACCAGTCTGAACATCTTCGATTCATTCACTTATTTTCATCTGCTTTCGTAACGAATTATCATGCGACTCGTAATTTTTGGCCCGCCCGGCGCTGGTAAAGGCACGCAAGCCCAGCTGCTGAGCGAGCGTCGTGGTCTCACCAAGATATCTACAGGAGACATTATTCGCTCCGCTATCAAGAATGAAACCCCTGTTGGCAAGAAAGCCAAGGCGTACGTCGACAAGGGGGAGCTCGTCCCAGACCACGTTGTGCGCGAGCTGGCCGAGCAGGCCATCGCCGACGAGGAGTACGACGACTTTATCCTGGACGGGTATCCGCGCACCCTGCAACAGGCACAATGGCTCACGGAGTTTCTAGAGGAGCATGACGCGCTCCTCGATGCCGTCCTGAGCTTGCACGTACCCGACGAAACCATTGTAGACCGTCTCTCGAAGCGGCGCGTCCATAAAGAGACCGGTGATACGTACCACCTCGAGGTGGATCCGCCGCCCGAGGACATCGATCCTGGAATGATTGTGCAGCGAGATGATGACAAACCCGAGACTATCCGAAATCGGCTCAGCGTGTACTATGACGAAACCGCTCCGCTGAAAGAATATTACCAAGATAAAGAACTGTACGTGGCCGTTGATGGCATTGGCGATATCGAGGAAATTTTTGAGCGAATTGAAGAAACGCTAGAAGAAATTGAGCAGGCGCGCGCCACGTAAAAATCACTGATGGGTCGTATGACCACTTATTCCCCTATAAAAACCACCCACGCGGGCCGAGTTGAGGAGCTTCGGTCTCGGGTCAACGAGAAGCTGGCCACAGTCGTCCCCGAAACGGATCCTCCCTCGCTGTATGAGCCGGCTCGCTATGTGCTTGCCTCCAAAGGCAAGCGCATCCGGCCGGTTCTTCTGCTCCTGGCGGCTGACGCGTTCGGCGCCCAGGTCGAGGATGCTCTTCCGGCCGCCATAGCAATCGAGGTCTTCCACAACTTCACGCTCGTCCATGACGACATCATGGACAACGCGGATACGCGCCGGGGCCGCCCCACCGTCCACGTCCGATGGGACGAGGGTACGGCGATCCTCGTGGGCGATCTGCTGGTTGCCCGCTCTTACGACCTGCTCTCGCAGATTGACGACGCCTACGTACCGGACGCCATGCAGGTCTATAACCGCATGGTCAGTGCCCTATGCCGAGGGCAGGCGCTCGATAAGGCCTTTGAAGCCCGCACGCAGGTTTCAGTGGATGAGTATCTGGACATGATTCAGTGTAAGACGGGAGCGCTTATCGAGGCTGCCCTTGAGTTAGGGGCTGTCTTGGGCGATGCCACTGACTCTGCACGATCGGATCTCCGGCAGGCCGCCCGGCATATTGGGCGAGCTTTTCAAATTCAGGACGACCTGCTCGATCTAACTGCCGACAACGAGGCTTGGGGAAAGGCGGTAGGTGGCGATCTCATGGAAGGAAAGAAGACATTCCTTCTACTTCGCGCGCTGGAACAGGCTGCGGATCAGGACCGGGCGTGGTTTGACCGGATAATGGAAGAGGGCGGCCTGCCCGCTGAAGATATTCCGGAAGCACGACGGCGAATGCGTGACCTGGGCGTTTTCGACGAGGCGCGGGAGGAGGTCGAGCGCCACAGCCGGTTGGCTCGCAACCATCTTGACGTCCTCCCAGCCAGTGAGTCGACCGAAACCATACACTGGCTCATTGATCAAATGCAGGCCCGCCATCATTGACAGGCTCTTCTAATCGAGACCGATTATGAAAATCGACGACCAGTTCATCGACGAAGTCCTCGAGACGGTAAAGACCATGGCGGAAACGCCAGCCGCGGGTCGATTTCGGCTCGTCGGAGGTAAGTTCACGAATGACGAAATCGAGCGGCTCATTTCGGAAATCGAGGCCTCGCCACACGGTGACACTTACGACATTGACCCTGTGCAAACCGAGGACGGATACGAACTCTGGATTGAACTGGAAGAAGGCGAGGCAAGTGATCACGTCTCGATATGATGGACGATAGAGCGTTGGAAGGTCAATCTTCTATGCCTCATTTCTGAAGAAGGACGCTCCAGCGCCCCTGACAACAATGTGAAGCATCACGTCCAAGTGGCTTAACAAAATTCCAGCATCGCGCTAGAGTCTATCTGTGAGTAGCAGGAGATCGCTAAGCCCACGTCGTACAGTTACGCCAGACCTACAAGAGGGTAGGCCAGCACGCACCAAGTGGAGGCAATAGATGCGCCTCTCATCACGTAGCAGTGGTGAGGGGCTATGTTATTCCAGACTGCAATGGGAATCTCCAACTGATCATTCACGTAGAGGGACACACCACGCTTTGGCGTTTTCCTCTCTTCAGCCCGCACGTTGCACATGAATGCTGCTCCCTGCTGCTCAGCGCCGCACGGCACCAAGGCGCACGAGCATCCCAGCCGCTGGAACGAGGGAGATCTTTCCGAGTCTTCTTTCTGGCAGGATGATGCTGTTTTCGAAGGCGCGTCACCGTAGCAACTCACCCATCCGCCTGAACCTTCAAATCAACACTGTCCTATGAAAGACCAAATTGCTGACGATCTCAAAGATGCGATGCGAGCCGGCGACGACGTGCGGAGGCGAACCCTGCGCTCGCTCCGCGCTGCGCTGGTGAATGCCGAAAAGGAGGGCAGTGGAGCGGTGTCTGATCAGGATCAGCTCAAGCTCCTCCAGAAAGCCGCCAAGCAACGCCGCGAGTCGATTGAGCAGTTTGAAGAGGCCGGTCGGGAGGATTTAGCCGAGAAAGAGCGCGAGGAGCTCGAGGTGATCAACGAATATCTGCCCGAAAAACTCTCCGACGATGAGCTCCGCGACGAGCTCGAGTCGATCATTGATGAGGTAGGAGCCAGTTCGATGGCCGACATGGGACCCGTAATGGGACAAGCCATGAACAGGCTCCGCGGTCGCGCCGATGGCAATCGCGTGCGCGAGATGGTCCAATCATTGCTTTCTGATACCTGAGCCGTTTACTTAGGGCTAAGAATTCGGGAAGACGTTTAGCACGGTCCCGCGCTCACCATGGCAACGATTGATATCATCATACTCGTCATTGTAGCTGCTGGGCTCGTGCATGGCTTCATGATGGGGGCTGTGCGCCAGGTCGCGAGCATCGTCGGCATTGTGGCCTCCTTTGCGCTCGCCGTGCAACTCATGCGCCCGGTAGGCGAGTCCGTCGTGTATAGCCTCGGATGGTCGGAGTCCATCGCGCCCATCACTGGGTTTGCGCTGGTTTTCATAGGAGTTCTGCTTGGCTTTTTTATCGTGGGACGGATGCTCGAGAGCTTACTGGAGGCCCTTAAGCTTTCGGTCGTGAACCGGGCGCTCGGTGGTGCGCTGGGCGGATTTAAAGCGGCCCTGCTACTGAGCGTTGCGTTCCTGCTCATGGCGGAAATGGAGCTGATGGAACCGGATGATCAGGAGGAGGCGATTTTCTATGAGCCGGTGGCCGACGTCTTGCCCGAGACGTGGGAGGTCGTGAGAGCGAGCAGGTTCCCGAACTGAAGTCGCTCTCGGAAGAATTCAGCGACCACATTGCCGGACAGGTCGAGCCCGAGATCTGATCGCGTGATAAGAAAACAACACTGCTCGAAGAGTCGACGCGCTCGTTCGCGCTCCATAACGAGGAGGGCACAGCGAGAAGGGCAAGAGAAGATATCAGGAGCATTTCACTACCCGCTCTCGCCATTCATATAATTCGCCATGGCGTTTAAGAGCAAACAGCGCGTTCTGGGTGGAGCAATTCTTGTAATCATTCTGACGGTTGTGATTGGGTATGGAGGCGTGTACCAACCCTACATTGCTCCTTATCACGAGGCGCTTCAGGAGGGGAGCGATCTGGAGGCTCTCAACGAGCGAGTCGATGATCAGTCCACGTTTAGCCCGCCGGACGATGGCATTTTGACAAGCGACCAGGTGGAGCGGTACATGCGTGTGCAGTCGGCCATTGAGCGAGAGGTTGGGCATCAGATCGGCGAGCTGGAACGTGAGATTGCTTCTGCACAACGGCAGACAGGCACCGATCTTTCCGTGCAAGAGACGGCCGAGGTGCTGCGCGAAGCAGTAGGTCGCCTTGCGGAGGCGAAGGAAGTGCAGGTCGAAGCGCTGAATCAGCAAAACTTTTCGCTTAGCGAGTACCGATGGGTCCAGCAAGAGCTTTATCGGGCGATCGGTCATCCGCTACCGAGAAATAGTCTAACGGAGACGGTGACCGGCCTGAACCGCGCCTCGGGTGATGGTGACAGGCTGAGCGAGGCGTACGATCGGAGAGACGTGCCTTCAAAAAACCAGAAACTCGCGCGAGGGTATGCGGACCGCCTGGAGCAAAAGGCACCGCTCGCGTTCCTGGGCCTGTGATGGAGCGGACCAGCATCCGTGAGCACCGTTTTTATGTCCGTTATGGCAATAAAAAATGTTCTAATAAGAAAAACCCGCCCCGGTCAAAAGGGCGGGCTTTATAATGCGGCTTTCGACGCTGAGTGGGAGGTGATGGCTACTCCGGGCGACCGGTGTTGACCTGCAGATCTGTGACGCGCATCTCCATGGTCATTGCATCGCCAGCCATCATCTGCTCGAATTCCGCCATTTGGTTACGCATCTGGGCTTCCATCATCTCGCGCTGTTCAGGAGGCATCTGTTCCATCGCCTGCTCGAATCCTTCCATCATCTCCTGGATTTCCTCGCGGTCCTGGTCAGACATAAGAGCGTCTATGCCGGTGATCTCGACGCGAGAATGGAAGGGATGGCGCATACCGTCAATGGTGCGGAAGTCGTCGAACGTTATGGTCGTTGACACTGGGACAAGATCTCCGTCCACCTGCATGGTGCCGTCCATCACGACTTGCCGCACGAGATAGTCGTCGGCGCCCACGTAAAAGGTAGCAGATTCGACGGTCATTTCGTCTTCGTCATCTTCCTCAGGGGTCATGCCAAAACGATCGGCGATATCCCGGAAATCTTCCACGCGAACGCCGAGCGCGCGTGTGCCATTGATGGTTTTGTCCGATACGGCCCGTGCGTGCGGCTGCATGGCGCGCAGCATCTGGATCGACATGGTGGACAGCGAGATGTCAGCCTCCTCATCGAGGTGCAAGTCATTTCCAGTTGGATAGAAGCCGAGATACTCGCCGTCTTCCTGGCGTTCGAAGTACATGGTAGTTGTCACACCCATCGACTCCTGCTCAATCAGATAGTTATCGACAGGGGCCATCATCTCCTCGTACGCGTCAATGGTTCGGTCGATGACGTCCGATCCTGTGGTCTGCGCTTGAGCGACGGGAAGGATAAAAAGGCCAAGAGTAAAAATTAGAGCTAAAGTGCGCATTGTCGTGTTATGAATTTAAGAGATGTAGAGTAAGGGGAGAGGGCGGAAAATTAGTCGATTACTACCAGCTCGACGCGCCGGTTTGTTTGGCGACCCTCGAGCGTGCTGTTGTCTGCGGCCGGATTCATTTCACCCATGCCGACGGCTTCAAGGCGCTGGAGGTCGATACCTTCGCGGTTCACGAGATGATCGAGAACCGCTTGCGCGCGCTCTTCGCTCAACCGCTGGTTGGCCTCGGCATTGCCGACATTGTCCGTGTGTCCCTCGATGCGAAGGCGCAGATCGCTATGCTGGTTGAGCATGCGAGCGATGTCCTGCAGCGTTGGGGTCGACTCCGGCTGAATGCGAGCGCTTCCCGTATCGAAAAGAACGCCGTGGGTTGCCAGTCGCCCGTCCGTCATCAGGCGGTCGTACATCATCTCGCGGCCGCCAGCAGCAATGCGTAAGTTGTCGATAAAGGCCCCGCCCTGGTTATTCGAGAGGTGGAATCCGACGAAGTTGCTCCGGGCAAGGTTAGCATTCGGGATGTTTGCCACCCGCTCCTTGTCCAGGTACATGGCCGCGTACGGACCGTCGACGGCGATGCGGACAGTCGTGATTTCGTCGCGGTACGGCATCGAACGTGTCGTGGATTCAATAGGACCTCTGAGGCCGGCCTGGTTTCGTTCTAGCGTGAAATACGAAGAGCTTCCTCGTCCGCGCGCGTCCCAGTCCGGGTCGGTATAGACACGAATAAAGTTGTTGGAGGTGGTTCCGTCATAGTACGCGTCGAACTCGATGGTAAACCGGTCGGGGAGCGTTTCAGGGAGGGAGACATGGAACCGGCTGCCAGTGTCCGTGGAACGCAGCATCTGTCGGTCTTCCCATTCAACGAGCTCCATCATGCCACCAAGAAATTCGAGACGCTGCGGAAATCGTCCGATGATGCCACGGCTGAAGTCTTCGGCGAAGAGAACGCGCTCGCCGGGGACAAAGTCGTAATTCGCCCAAACGCCTTCACCAGGAGCTAGCGCGGCTGCTTCCTCCGTATCTGATGCCGAGGAGGCGGCGTTCTCGTGGGCAATTACCTCGTGATCTTCATCTACGATCACCAGCTCCTGGTCGTCGGCGCGGGCGTCGTCAATGCACTCCTGGTCGGTGGCTGCGCAGACGATGGCGTCTTCGGCAGCGTCGACGGTTGCGCGAGCAGCCTGCTGAATACGCTGATCAAGACGGCGGTCCACTTCTCGCTCGACGGCACTCCTAAAGCGATCGAACACCTGGGCGTGAGAGGGAGAGGGGGAAGCGGAGAATGCAAATCCAACAAGGAGCAAGGCAACCAGAGATGAGCGGAGCATTTGTGTTTTTTATCGTCTAGGTAGTTTTCAGAAGTGTTTTTAACTACCCTTCTCCGACCCTACGTACCCGAAGAGGTTCCAGCTGAGGCGGGTGATTTTAGCGCCCAGTAGGGGTATGCTCCAATCACCTATACATGGTGGCCGCTAAAGCTCAAAATACCGATGCCGATGCGCGCGGCATCCGGGATTGAACCGGGCGCCACACGACGGGCAGACGTCATCGCATGCCAGATACGCGTGTGCTGTCAGCGCCGTCCGGCAAGCGCCGCAGAGCACGGAGGGCTCATCGAAGCGGTGCTTTGGCCAGGGGGTCGCCTCGTGATCAGCCGTGTCGGCGTGGCACTGGTAACAGGGATAGTAGACACCGCAGCAGGCGAATCGGAAGGCGACGATGTCGACCGTGTCGTTCCAGTGAGTGCAGCGCGTTTCGGCATCGACGTCAATCCCACGAAGCGGGACAGAAAATCGGTCGTCAAGCAGCGCGTTCACAGGCGGAGATCGAAAATCGAGTTACTCAGTCGCGGGGGCGTCGAGGTCAAGCCGCTCAAGCGTGCGCTCCAGCAGCATCGGGTGGTACTCGAAGTAGTTCTCGCGGGTGATGGGGATCTGCTCGTGCGGCTCGGCCGGATTATACTGCAAGACCTCGCCGTTGGGACGTACCGAATGGCCCATCGACCACTCGTACTCGACGATCGGCTCGCCGGTGGTGGGCATCTCCAGGGTCGTCGACGTCCACCAGGAGTTGCTAAACCCGCCCGTATGCATGCCCATCAGGTGGCCAATGTCGTTGTCGACCACCTGCGAGGCAAACTGGTCGAGGTGGGAGCCGCCTTCGGGACTCAGCCACACCGTAAGCCCACCGGTGAAGTGCCGATCGGCCGGCTCAATAGTTCCGTCAGCCCACTTCGGCTGAGCGCCCTTAAATGGCACGTCGTTCGTGTAGTACATGTCTTCTTCGAACGCACCCATCGCGTCGGTCTCCATCCACTCCTTCACATAAACGGAGTTTTGCCCGCGGCTTGGCTCTGGCGGATCCTCTGCCCAGCTTTCAAGGCGACTTCGGACCCACTCTTCGCTCAGGTCGCTGACCTTCAGGTTGTGGGCCGTGGTGCGAAACTGCTCGCCTTGCATGCGAGCCAGCGCGTAGGCGCCGTTCGACCCGCCGCCGCTTCGGGTGGCGTCGACAATCACGTGGTGGCCCAGGATGCCCTGCTCCTCAGCGTAGTCCATGAGATGGTCCATCGCTTCGAGGAGGTCTCCGGCAAAGCCGGCCCAGTCGAGGATGAGCGCCGGCGTATCCCCTTGCTCGGCGCGGTAGACGCCGCGATACGTGTCATACGTACCCGTCAGCTCCTCCACCGGCGCAAAGCCCGGATATTCGCGTTCTCCATGCCCCTCCCATTCGATTTCGCCAGGGTCGAGGTAGGGCAACTCGGCCGTGTATCGGGTGCCGTCCGGGCGCTCGAATCCGAGCGTCAGCGTCTCCAGCTCGTCGTCATAGAACTTGTCGTGTGGGACGCGGTCGCGGGTGCGCGTGATCTCGTCGGCCAGCTCCCACCAGTACGGGTTCTCCGTAGAGGCGTGGTGGTAGGGGCGCATGGCGTCTGCGTAGTCCTCGACCGAGCGCCCGTTAATGGTGAGGAGGCGATCGCCGAGCTCCGGCACGTCGCCGCTTACGTGCTCGTCGATGTCGGCGGCAAGGTCACCGACAAAGAAGAAGCGCTCGTCCGAGTCGCTGTAGTCGGGCCGGAACTGAATCGGTGCGCGGAGGCTCTGCTGCAACCGATCGGGCACGTCGATCCCCTCGTCGATCTCGTAGACGCGCAGGTGGCGATCGCGGCGAGCGTTGGAGATAGCCCAGAGGGCGTGCCACATCTCGACCTCCGTCTCGGCCCCTACGAGATCATCGCGGTAGCGCTCCATGTCGGCGATGACATCAATGCCGGCAGGGTGATCGCGGTGCAGCGGATGCTCCGGCAGCGAGGCGAAGGCGTCCCGCTCCATGGTTTTCTCGACCAGATACTCAAAAAGCGCCGCGCGGTCCTCCTCCGTGCCGAGGGCGCCGTCGTCATCGTCCATACCCAGGGGGGCAGCGTGGACTCCTCCACTGCCCGGCAGGACGGAAAAGGAAGCAAACAGGAGAGAGGCGAGCAGGACAAGCCAGGAATATCGAAATGTCATCGGATCAAGATGATTGTGTGCTACGCAAGGCGTCGAATTGGAGTATTAAGGTACGAGTTCTATGCTCGAGATCAAGCCAGCCAGGGAATGGTCAGTGAGGAGGCGTAGCAGGGCCGCTGTAGGTGCACATGCCCACGCGAGGCGAATTGACGATGGGCAGAAGGACGTCTTGCGTCTGATGGCGATGCGCATCCGCGTGTTGGGTGCAAAACGTATCCGGGGCGTCTCCCTCTAGACACTTGAGACAGAGCCATTCCGCAGGCTGATCGCACGTCGTACACGGTATCTCTGGAGCATGGTTGCGCGCCATCAGCATGATGGGGTACGGGCCTACGGGATGTCCTTTTCGGTGGCCGACCACTCGTATCGCCGTTTTCGACGTCCTGTCGAAGTCGTACTGATGGTGAATAGCCCCAAAATCCTGAAAGACGTCGTGCGCCGGTCGTTGCATGCGGATCGCTGGTTCGTCATCCTTCGCAGCAGTAAATGCGCTCCGATGTCCGCAGCATTCCAGCCAGGTAGCTCGCAGGTAGCTGTCGAGGCGGACTAGCGGCACCGACCCGTCCATCTCAAGATGCATCCAGTACGTTCCCGTCCAGACGTCTTCGACGTAGAGATGAAAGTAAGTGCCTTCAATCGACGTGGCCGGCTGGTAGGTCGCCAGGGCGCTTTGTCGGGCCGAACATCTGCTGAGGTGAGCGGCCATCTCATTCGGCGGTACAGTCTCTCCGCAGTACGTGCATCGCCCCGACGCAGGCGTGGAAGAATCCATAAGATGCGAACAGACTGCCGATAGGAACCGAAAACATGGACTCTGTGGCGAATATAGGAGATGAGATGGTATTCAACAAGCTGCGTCTAAACACAGC
>OBKM01000318.1_pt1 | contig 24189 bp, 22 predicted proteins | sample 1519691 | NCBI WGS metagenome assembly OBKM01 (sample SAMEA37050418, study PRJEB22526) | metagenome | biome: saline pan; feature: lake; material: water | place: Egypt | collected 2015 | depth 0.5 m | reverse complement strand
CTCGGTGAGGTACCGACCGTCAGGCAGTTCGACGACCACGGCGCGTACAGCGAGGCGACGCTGCGGAATCGGTTCGGCTCCTGGAGCGACGCCCTTGAGGCCGCTGGCCTCGATACAGCCGGCTCGAAACGTCCGATCCCGGAGGATGAGTTGCTTGAGGAACTACAGGCGTTGGCGGCCGACCTCGGCCAGCCCCCGACGGTCCAGCAGATGGACGCGCAGGGCCCACGGTGGTCGAGAGTGTATGCACGCCGGTTCGGGTCGTGGAATGAGGCGTTGGAGGCAGCTGGCCTCGACTCACGTCCCTCAGGGAGAGCGACGAGATCGGTTCCGCGGTCGGAGTTACTCGCTGAGTTGGAGGCGCTTGACGATACGCTGGACCGTCGGCCACGGATAGCTGACGTGGAAGCCGACGGTGCGTTCTCGGTGAAGCAGTATCGGGATGAATTTGGCTCCTGGACCGCAGCGTTGGAGGCGGCTGGAATCGACACGGACGATATCTCGAGTCGGATCCCGACCGAGACGCTGGTTGATGCGATCAGTGCCGTTGCCGAGGCGTGTGACACACCACCGACGACGACGCAGTTCAACGAGCAGGCCGCCTATAGCGCTACGACGGTGCGACGGCGGTTTGGATCGTGGGACGAGGCACTTGCGGCCGCAGGGTTGGACCCCGACGCCCCACGAGGGTCGAAGCGCACCGGCGGCGACAAGAAGATCCCTGATGCCGAACTCTTGGGCGATATCCGTCGGCTGGCTGCTGAGAACGCCGACACGGACGATGCCGATACCGACGATAGCGAGGGCGACGCTGACGCTGCGACACCCGAGGAAACGAGCTTCGAGGCACCAACGTTGCAGGAGTATCGCGAGCGCGGCACATACGGCGCACAGACGATCTATGATCGGTTTGGGTCGTGGAACGCTGCAGTTGAGGCCGCCGGGTTTAGTGCGCGCGCCCCTGACTCGAAGATCCCGACATCGGAGTTGATCGCGGAACTCCGCCGATTGGGCGGCGACGACGAGCCACCGACAGCGGCCGAGATGCGTGCGGAAGGCGCCCACTGGGCACGAACCTACCGTGACCGGTTTGGGTCGTGGAACGAGGCGCTGGAGGCGGCTGGGTTTGATCCATAGGCGACGGTCACCCACGGACCCCGGCGCGAAACCGAACGGCTACCGCGTGAAACTCAGGCAAAATCGACGCCGGTGATCTCGAAACGCGCCCCGCCGGACTCGCTTTCGGTCGCCTCGATCTCCCAGCCGTGGGCGTCGACGATGTCCTCGACGATCGCCAGCCCGAAGCCGGTGCCGTCGGGTGAGGTCGACTGGCCGGGCTCGAAGATCTCCTCGCCGACGTCCTCGGGGATCCCGGGGCCGTCGTCGGCGACGTAGAACCCCTCGTCGTCGAGTTTATCGACGACGACCGTCGCGTCCTCGCCGGCGTGGTCGACGGCGTTGGCGAGCAGGTTCTCGACGACGCGCCGCAGGCGCTCGGGGTCGGCTTCGATCCGGAGCTGGTCGGGTTCGATCTCGATCGTCAACCCCTCGCTCTCGATCGTGTCTGCCCACCGGTCGACGGCACCCGTCAACTCGACGGGCTCGGTCTCGTCGACGACCTGCCCCTCGCGGGCCAAGGTTAGCGTCGCGTCGATGATCTCGTCCATTCGGTCGAGGGCGTTCTCGATCGGCGGGAGGTGTTCGCTGTCGCATTCGTCCATCGCGAGTTCGAGGCGGGCGTCGGCGACCGTGATCGGCGTCTGGAGGTCGTGGCTGACGATGCTCGCGAACTCGTCGAGCCGTTCGGTCTTCGCCTCGAGTTCGCGCTCGCGGGCCTTCCGGTCGGAGACGTCGCGGGTGTTGACGAGGAAGCCGCCGCCGCTTCCCTCCGGCCGCTTGCTGACGATCGACTCGACCCAGACGCTCTCGCCGTCGGGTTGCAGCGCCCGGTACTCGAAGCTCCGTCGCGAATCGCCCCCCTCCCGCATGTACTCCTCGAACGCCGTTTTGACGAACGCCCGATCCTCCGGGTGGACGTATGGCTCGATCGTATCGCCGACCGGGGCGTCCTGATCGTAGCCCAGCACCCGCTCGATCGCCGGGCTGTTGTACCGGATCGTCCCCTCGTCGTCGAGGACGGTGACGATGTCCGGCGAGTGTCTGACGAACGACTGGAACCGGTCGTTGAGGCGCTCTAGCTCCTGCTTTCGGCGACGGAGCGAGGAGCGCGCCCGGCGGTTTTCGACCGCATCGGCCAGTCGGTCCACGAGCAGTGAAAACTGGTTGTCCCCCGGCTCCTTCCGGAAGTAGTCGGTGACGCCGGCGGAGATGGCGTCGCTGGCGATCGCCTCGTCGCCCTCGCCGGTCAGAAGGACGAAGGGGAGCTCGCCGTGGTCCGCCCGGACCGTTTCGAGGAACTCCAGCCCGTTTGTGCCGGGCATCCTGTAGTCGGAGACGACACAGTCGACGAGCCCCACATCAATGGCGTCTAGCCCCTCGTCGACGGTCGTCGCCGTACGAACGTCGAAGCGGCTGTCCTCACGTTCCAGCACTGTCGCGACGGTGTCCGCGAACTCCTCGTCGTCGTCGACCACGAGTGCCTTGATCGTCGCCTCGGTAGCGTTCATACGGAACCCCCATCCAGCCCGCGGGCTCCCCACCTGTGTGTCGTTTCGCGCTCCCGTGTCCCCCGCATACATTCAACATTATATAAGAGTCGGAGATAAAAAACATCAGGAGCGAATTCAGTACCTGATACCGCCCGAGGTATCGGGCCGGCCGTCGGCGGTGGGCCCGGCGGGGGGCCGTTTACTCAACGGTGACACTCCCGTCCCCGGCTCGGCGCACCGTCACCGGATCCGGAAACCCCGTCTCCGGTTCGCGGCCGACGGTCAGGAACCGCTCCGTCCGCGTCAGCTCGTTCGACGCCGGGCTCGGTTTCGAGATCTCCTCGTACTCGACGGCCACGCCGTCGTCGCCGGGCGCGATGCGGACGGCGGCCATCTGATACGAGGGGTAAAACACCGGCGGCAACACCCCGATGATCCCGTCGCGTCTGTGGAGCCGTTTCAGCCACGTTCCGGTGTTGACCAACACGCCGCCCTCGACCGGCCGCACCGTCGGGCGGTGGGTGTGGCCATAGCAGAACACCGTCGTGTCGCCGTCCTCGGCGAAGATCTCCTCGGCGGCCGAGACGTACGGCAACTCCGCGTCGACGGTGAGGTCGGTCTCGAACACCCCGAAGCGATCGACGGTCCGCCGGATATCCCGCCGGATGAAGTACAGCGGGATCCCGACGAGCAACAACAGTCCGGCGACGGCTACGTTGACGACGAGGAAGACCCACGCCGCCGCCCCCGCCCGCCCGAACTGCTCGAGAAACGCCGCCGTCCGGTCGATCGGCAGCGACCAGACCCCGACGATGTCCAGCCCCGCCCCGATCGCCAGCAGGGCGCTTATGTTGAACAACAACAGGAACGGGACGAGCGAGTACCGCAACAGCGGGTTCATCTCCCGATAAAAGTACTTCGAGAGCAGCCAGACGGGCATCCGCTCGGTCGGCGTGACGGCTTGGACGTCCTTCAGCCAGTTGTACCGGCCCCGATCCGACAGCTGGCCCGCCCGGCTCGTCACGAGGGTGTTGTAGTAGTAGCCGAGCGGTGTCGAGTGGGGGTTGCCCCAGTCGCCGATCCGGTTGTTGGGGTCCTGTTGGTGGCCGTGTTCGAAGTGGACCGTCTGATCGCCGACCTGTCGGGTTATCGATCGGTCGGTGACGAGATCGACGTTGTACTCGGCGAAGCGCTCCTCGTACTCCTCGTAGGCCGCGAGCTCGTGGTCGTGGTTGCCCGGCAACATCGTGATCGGCACGTTCTCGCCGGTTTCCCGGAACGCCTCGAAGAGCTCCGGGTACGCCGCTTCGAGGGCCTCGAACTTCTCGATCCCCTCGACGGTCGTGAACTCCCAGAGGCCGAACGCGTCGCCGTTGATGATCAACTCGGCGTCCTCGTCGGTTTCCGCCAATCGATCGAGAAAGGCGAGCAACTCCCCGAGGAACTCGACGTCCTCCAGTTGCTCGTCGCCGCCGATGTGGAGATCGCTTATCACGTAGCGGACACGGTCGCCCTCGTCGGTCATCGCCCGAACCAGGCCGCCCCGGCGCAAAAACTGTTGGGTTCTCGCGGTGTCGTTCGGCCCTCCCGTGGCCGACAGTGTGAAACGCCCCCTCCCCGCGCCCGCCGACACAACCGGTATGTACGGCCCTGCCGATTGCCGTCGTATGACCGACAACGTCTCCTACGAGTTCGACGACCCGGTGAGCACGATCCGGCTCGAACGCCCCGACGCGTACAACGCGATGACGCCCCCGATGTGGGGGGCCGTCACGGAATACGTCCGGCGGGCCGACGAGGACGGCGCCCGGGTCGTCGTTCTCACCGGTGTCGGCGAGCTGTTCTGTTCGGGCGACGACATCGAAGCGCTCGCGGCGATCGAGGACGACCGCGACGCGCGGGTGCTCGCGGACACCCTCGCCGACTGCTTCGACGCCATCGAACAGTCGCCGCTGCCGGTCGTCGGCCGGGCGAACGGCTCGGCGTACGGCGGCGGCTTCGAGTTGCTGCTCGCGGCCGACATCACGATCGTCCCCGACGGAACGCGCTTTGCGCTCCCGGAGACGGGGATCGGGGCGATCCCGCTGTATGCGGCCAAACGGCTCTCGGCGCTCGTCGGCCGCCAGCGGGCCGCACAGCTCGCCCTCGCCGGCCGGGAGATCACCGCCGACCGCGCCGTCGAGTGGGGGCTCTTCGCCGAGGCGGTGCCCGAGGCGGACCTCGACGACGCCGTCGCCGGGACAGTCGCGGCGCTCGCCGAAACCGCCCCGGAGGCGCTCGCGACGACGAAGGCGTGGCTCAACGCGCCGTTCCGAGCCGGCGGCGAACGGGTCGGAATGCGGACCGGGCTGGGCCATCTCTACGCCGGCGGGGACGCACGGGAGGGCGCCGAGGCGTTTCTGGAGGACCGGGACCCGGAGTTTTCGCGGTAGGCGACGCCGCCACCGGCGCCCGACCCGCCGGCTGCCGGACGACCGACCGCAACGGATTTGCCGCTCGCCCCGAACCGAAGAGTGTGTTCCCATCGCCGTCCGGGTTCCCGTCGCTGCCGGCCCTCGCCCCCGGCGCGTGGCGGCTCGCCCGCGTGCCGGGGTTGATCGCCGTCCCGTTCGCCCTTATCAGCCCGCCGCTCGCGGTCGGCTGTCTCGTCGCCGCGGGGTTCGTCCTCTGGTTTCACCGCGACCCCCGACGGTCGCCGCCGCCGTCGGGCGTCGTCGCCCCCGCCGACGGCCGCGTCTCCGCCGTCCGTCGCGAGGGCGACCGCGTCCGCGTCGCCGTGTTCATGAACGTCACCGACGTCCACGTCAACCGCGCCCCCGATGAGGGGGTCGTCGAGGCGGTCGAGCACACGCCCGGCCGGCACCTCCCGGCGTTCACGAAGGACTCGGAGCGAAACGAGCGCGTCCGGGTCGACTTCGGGAACCACGAGGTGACGCTGATCGCGGGCGCGATCGCCCGCCGTATCCACCCCTACGTCGAGGGCGGCGAGACGCTCGCCCGCGGCGACCGCATCGGCCACGTCTCCTTCGGCTCGCGGGCCGACGTGTTGCTCGCGCCCGCCTACGACGAATCCGATGTCCGCGTCCGGGCGGGCCAACGCGTCAGGGCCGGCGAGACGGTGATCGCCGCCCGCGAGAACGCCGGGGCGTGAGCTGCCGACCCGTCCGCTTTTGTTCGACGCCCCCGAACCCGACTCCGATGACCGAGCGAAGCGACATCGCCCCGGAGACGATCGGGATCTCCCTCGACCCCGAGGGCGTCGGGGTCGAGTATCTCGACGGTCGGTCGGTGTTTTATCACGGCGTTCCCCGGAAGCGCGAGGGCAACGTCGTCTGTCCGCCGGGCCGTGACGTCCACGTCCTCGTCACCGCCCCCGACGGGACGGAGGGGGTGATGATGTACGTCAACGACCGGACGACGGCCGACGGGATCCTCGAGTCGACCGGCGTCGGCCGCCTCGTGCTGGAACGCGACGAAACCGCCTCGCTGTTCCCGGGCGTCGAGGCCGAAAACCACGGCTACCGGATCGAGGTCCGGGCCGACCCCGACGTCGCCCGCGGTCGGGTGTTCGTCTTCGCCGAGGACGAAACCGGGGAGGCGGCCTACGAACTCGTCGCCGGTGGGGACGAGACGAGCGGAGCGGACGCCGAAGCCGAGCCGGAACCCGGGGGGTTGGACTGATGCCACTGAAAAAGGGGTGGCGGTCCCTCGATCGCTCGACCGTCGGGTCGGTGCCGGACCGCTACGGGATCTACGAACTCGGCGACGGCGACGGGACTGTGATCGCCGTCGAACACGGCCCGTTGCGCTCTGAACTGAAGGAGGCGCTGGCCTACGGCGACGCCGACCAGGTCCGCTGGACGGCGACACAGAACCCCGGGGAGGCCGAACGGCTGGTTGCGACGCACCGAGAACGGCTGTCGGAGCGGTGAGCCGGCCCGTGGCTCACTGTATGTAGCTCGGCTCCTCGGCGTCGCAGTGCTCTTCGTGTTGCACCGCGTCGTCGCGCTCATCGAAGAGCATTCCGCAGGCCTCACACTCGTACCACGTCGTTCCGTCCCGCGTTTCGGTCGCGACCATATCCGAACGTGGGATGTTGTCACGTATAACCGTTCCCCCGATCTGCGATCCGGGGCCGTCGTGTGGTCGGCGGCCGTGACGACCGACGGCGCCGCCGGGGTCGGAACGGTAAAACGACGCGCGCACTGAACGGTAGACATGGCCGGGCAGGTTACGCTGACGGTGAAAGGGGCCGAAAAACGGGACGCGGGGCGCGGCGTCGCCCGCCTCCCCGAGTCCGCGCGCCGCGCGTTGGGCGTGTTGAGCGGTGACACGGTCGTCGTCGAGGGCGACCGTCCGACAGTCGCGAAGGTCTGGCCCGCGAGCGGCGACGACGGGATCGTCCGCATCGACGCCGAGACCCGCGCCAACGCCGGGGCCAACGTCGGCGAAGCCGTCACCGTCGCGCCGGTGTCGATCGCCGAGGCCGAGCGGGTCGTCGTCGAGATCCCGGTCGACGCCGACGACGAGTTGCTGGACGCGATCGCGAGCGACCTCCGGGATCGCCCCCTCCGGGCCGGCGAGACGATCCGGCTCGAACGCCCCGGCGTCCGGGCGTCGGTCTCGGGGACGACCCCCGAGGGGACCGTCCGGGTCACGGGCAACACGACCGTCCGGGTCCGCGAACGCCCGGCGGACGGGGCGACAACGGGCGACCGCGGCACCGACACCGAGGCGGCCGCGCCGGAACCGGCCTCCGAGGCGACCTACGAGGACATCGGCGGCCTCGACGAGGAGCTCGAACAGGTCCGGGAGATGATCGAACTCCCCCTCTCGGAGCCCGAACTGTTCCGGAAGCTCGGCATCGACCCGCCCTCCGGTGTCCTGTTGTACGGGCCGCCGGGGACCGGCAAGACGCTCATCGCGAAGGCGGTCGCCAACGAGGTCGACGCCCACTTCGAGGTGATCGACGGCCCCGAGATCGTCTCGAAATACAAAGGCGAAAGCGAAGAACGGCTGCGGGAGACCTTCGAACGGGCGATCGACAACCAGCCGGCGGTCGTCTTCATCGACGAGATCGACTCGATCGCCGGTACCAGAGACGACGAGGCCGACATGGAGAACCGCGTCGTCGCCCAGCTTCTGACGCTCATGGACGGCCTCGAGGACCGCGGGCAAGTCATCGTCGTCGGCGCGACGAACCGCGTCGACGCCATCGACCCCGCCCTGCGGCGCGGCGGCCGCTTCGATCGGGAGATCGAGATCGGGGCTCCCGACGAGTCGGGGCGCCGCGAGATCCTCGACGTCCACACCCGCGCGATGCCGCTCGCCGACGACGTCGATCTCGACGCGCTCGCGGCCAGAACGCACGGCTTCGTCGGCGCGGACCTCCACTCGCTCGTGACGGAGGCGGCGATGGGCGCCCTCCGAGGCCGGGACGATCGCGGGGATCTGACGGTCACGAGAGCCGATCTGGAAACGGCGCTCACGGCCGTCGACCCCTCCACGATGCGCGAATACGTCGCCGAGACGCCGGCGACGGACTTCGACGACGTCGGCGGCCTCGCCGAGGCCAAACGCGCCCTCACGGAAGCCGTCGAGTGGCCCCTCTCCTACGGGGCGCTCTTCGAGGCGACGAACACCGATCCGCCCTCGGGCATCCTGCTGTACGGGCCGCCAGGCACCGGCAAGACACTTCTGGCCCGGGCGCTGGCCGGCGAGACGGACGTGAACTTCGTCTCCGTCGCCGGGCCCGAACTGCTCGATAAGTACGTTGGCGAGTCCGAGAAGGCCGTCCGGGAGGTGTTCGACCGGGCGCGGCAGGCAGCCCCTTCGATCGTCTTCTTCGACGAGATCGACGCCCTCGCCGGGGTGCGCGGCGACGCGAGCGAGTCGACGGAGCGCGTCGTCTCGCAGCTGCTCGCCGAGCTCGACGGGCTGGCGGAAAACCCGAACGTCGTCGTCGTGGCGGCGACGAACCGGATGGACGCGCTCGATCCAGCGCTCCTCCGTCCCGGCCGCCTCGAATCCCACGTCGAGGTACCGGACCCGGACCGGGCGGCCAGACGGGAGATCCTCGCAGTCCACACCGTCGGCAAACCGATGGGCGACGGCGTCGAGTTGGACGCCCTCGCCGATCGAACGGAGGGCCTCTCGGGGGCCGAACTCGAGTCGCTGATCCGGGCGGCGTCGATGCGGGCGATCCGCGAACTGGCCGACGCGGTCGGGCCGGAGGAGGCGACCGAACGCGCCGACGAGGTCACGATCGAACGCGAACACGTCGAGGCGGCGCTGTCGGAGCTCGGCGGGACGTAACGACTCAGTACTTCGGCTCGGCGCCCGACAGCTCGTAGACGTCGTCCATCACGTCGTCCCGGCGGGACTGCCACGCATCGAGCCCGTCGGCCGTCGTCGGGTAGTCGTCGTACACCGACTTCAGCTCGGTCGCGAGCTCGTTGAGCTTCTTCAGCTCGAACAGCGTCCCCCAGTGGCCGAACGTCTTCACCGCGGTCTTGATTTTCAGCGGCCAGCTCATCGAGGCGGTGCCCTCAAGGGCGAGCGCGTCGGCGAGCTGTTGGCCCGGCATCGCGCTCACGATGTCGACGAGCTCGTCGACGTCGTAGGTGCCGCCCCAGATGTTGTACAGGTCCATCGCGGCGAAGCGTTTGCCGAAGTCGGTCTGGACGCGGCGGTTGTACGCCCAAAGGGCGTCCTCGTCGTCGGTCCGCCCCTCGCCGATCGCCTCGATCGCGGCCTCCGCGGCCCAGGTGCCGGCCTTCGCCGCACCGGGGATCCCGCCGCCGGTGCAGGGGTTGACGTGGGCAGCGGCGTCGCCGATGGCCATGTAGCCGGGGGCGACGGCGGAGTCATAGGGGCGGCGGGTCGGCAGCGCCGCGCCGAGTTTGTCCTTGACCGTGGCGCCTTTGAACTCCTCGCGGTTCCGCACGTCCTTTTTGAGGTGTTCGACGAGCTGCATCGGCTCCTTGTTCATCTGGAAACCCAGGCCGACGTTGATCTCGGTCGGCGTCCGCGGGAAGTACCACAGATAGCCGAGCTCGGCGGTCGGTTTGAACACGATCGCGTTGTCCCACTCGACGGGCTCGTCGACCTCGATCACCTCCCGGTAGGCCGAACAGAACTGCTGGTAGTTGACGTTGGTGTCGAAGGTCGTCCCCCCGAAATCGGTCTTGTCCTGCAGGATCGACAGCGCGCCGGCGGCGTCGAGAACGATCTCGGCCTCGTACTCGATCGGGGTGCCGCGGTTCGTCGCGGTGACGCCCGTCACGGCACCGTTCTGGACGACGTCCTGAACGACGGTGTCGTAGTGGATCTCCGCGCCGGCCCGCTCGGCCTCCTCCAGGAGGACCTCGCCGTAGCGTTTGCGGTCGACGATCGCGCCGCTGCCGCCCCGGAACCCGATGTCGAGATCCGTTCCGGTCTTCGGGTTCTCGAAGCGGGCCAGCGTGATGTTTTGGTTGGTGAACGACTCGTCGCGGAGATACTCCAGGTCGATGACATCGGGGAACGTGCTGGTTCCCTTTATCGCGTCGCCGCAGGCGATGTGGCCGCCCTCGTCCTCGGATTTCCGTTCGAGGATGGCAACATCGAGTCCCTCTCGGGCCGCCGTCGCCGCGGCGAAACAGCCGGACGTCCCGCCGCCCACGACGACGATGTCGTACGATTCGGGAGGCATATAGTCGGGTTAATACGGTGGCACATAAATAACCCATCAGTTGCGGTTCTTTTTAACCCCCCGCCGCACCTCGCGGCTGCCCGCGAAGCGTCAGGCCGACCGCCAACAGACACTCGAGGGCCACCACCGCGACGAGCGCGCCGAAGGCGACCGGCCAGCCGGCCAGATCCGCGAGCGCCCCGACGACGACGCTGCCGAGCGCGCCCAAGAGCATATAAACGGTCCGGACGAGGCCGAACCCGGCCGCCCGCTCGGCCGAGGCGAGGTTGTCGATGAACCGCGATTGGACCGGTGCGCCCCACGACATCGCCACACCGACGAGCCCGACGGCGGCGACGACGGCGGCCCCGGAGCCGACGACGAGGACGCCGTAGCCGACGACGCCGCACCCGAAGGCGGCCGCGGCGACGCCGTCCCGGCCGACGCGATCCGAGAGTCCGCCCATGAGCGGCTGTGAGACCCCGTGGACGACGAAGTACGTGGAAAACAGCGCGCCCGCCGTGGCCGCCGATCGGCCCTGGTGCTCGATGAGAAACACCGGCAGAAACGACGCCGTCGCCTGCCAGCAGAACGCCCCGCCGACCGCCATGACCGTCGAGTACCGTATCTCCGGTCGCGAAAGCAGCTCCCGGACGGGGCCGAGTTCGAACCGCGAGCGCATCCGCACGTCCGGCTGTGCCGGCGGCGTCGGATCGATCCGGAGCCAAAACAGCGCGAAGACGGGGACCGCGACGACCGCGCCGAGCAACAGCGCCGGCCGCCAGCCGTACCGGACGCCGACCGCCGCCGCCGCGACCGGGGCGACGAGCCCGGCCAGGGGGCCGCCGGCCACGTGGACCCCGATCGCCCGCCCGACGTTCTCGAAGTGCCGAGCCAGAAACGAGGTCGCCACGCTGTAGTGGAGGCCGGCCCCCGCCCCGAGGACAACCGCCGTCAGCGCGAACACGGGGTAGGAGGGGGCGAGGGATAAAAGCAGGCTGGCGACGGCCGTGATCCCGACCGCCGCGAGGATGACGCGGCGCTCGCCGATCCGATCCGAGAGGACGCCGCTCGGGAACTGCGAGAGCGCGTAGGCGGCCCACATCCCCGAGAGAGCCAGCCCGACCGCGCCCGTCGAGACCGAGAACTCGGCCGTGATCGCCGGAACGACGGGGCTTATGACGAGCCGGGCGACCATCGTCGCGGTGAACGCGAGGGTACACAGAGCGAGCGCGGCGTATCGGTACTGCACGACACCCATCGTTTCCGGCCGGCGGGAAACACCCTTTCGATCGGCCGCGCCGATGGCCCGTGGTCCCCTCTCCAGTACACCACAAACGGTTTGACCCGCGAGGGCGCTACCGGTACCCGATGGACGACTACGACGCCCCCGACCGAAGCGGCATGCCAGGCCTCGGCCTCGGTACCTGGCAGAACGAGGACCCGGACGCCTGCGCCGAGTCGGTCGCCACCGCGCTCGAAGCCGGCTACAGACACGTCGACACCGCACAGATCTACGGCAACGAGGCCGCGGTCGGCCGCGGGATCGAGGCGGCGGACGTCGACCGTGAGGCGGTTTTCCTCGCGACGAAGGTCTGGATCGACCGACTCTCCCCGGCGGACGTCCTCGCCTCGACCGAGGAGAGCCTCGAGAAACTCGGCACGGAGTACGTCGATCTGCTGTACGTCCACTGGCCGGCCGACGAGTACGACCCCGAGGCGACGCTTTCGGCCTTCGAGACGCTGCAGGAGGAGGGCCGGATCGACCGCATCGGCGTCTCGAACTTCGAGCCGAGCCACATCGAGGCCGCACGGGCCGCCCTCGACGCGCCGATCTTCGCCAACCAGGTCGAGATCCATCCGCTACTCCAACAGCGGGAGCTCCGGGAGGTCTGTGCCGACGCCGGCATCGAACTCGTCGCGTACTCGCCGCTTGCTCGCGGCGACGTCTTCGATGTCGACGTGCTCTCCGAGATCGCCGCCGACCGCGGCGTCAGCGAGGCCCGAGTGAGCCTCGCCTGGCTCCGGGCGAAGGGGATCACGCCGATCCCGAAGGCGACCGGCGCCGACCACATCCGCGACAACTGGGCCTCGCTGGGGCTGGAGCTGACCGACGCGGAGATCGGGCGGATCGACGCCATCGGAACCGATCGGCGGCTCGTCGACCCCGACTTCGCTCCCGCCGCGTGGTAGCCGTGGGCGCCCCCCTAGAGCCGGCCCCCGCGATCGCCGGCCGGAACCTATTTTTATACCCGAAGGGTGGGGTGTAGTATGACGGACGGCGGGCTCATCGAGGGGGCGAAAGTGGATGTCGTGCGGCTCCACGAGACGTGGATGGAGCTCGTCTTCCCCCGCCAGCGGACCGCCGTCCACACGGTGTTGGGCAAGTGGCAGCCGCGGACGCGCGGCGACTGGATAAAATACCGCACCTGGAGCGCGGTCGGCGTCCCCCTCGTCGCGTTCCTCTATCCCCTGTTGCTCGTCGGCTTCGCGGCCCGGTTCAACGCCAAACGCCTCGACTCCGCGACGACGAGGCTCGGGATCGTCGGCGTCGTCCTCGTCACGGCGCTTCTGTGGGGCGGGCTGACGGCGTTCGCGAGGGTCCGCCTCGAGTTCGGCGGCTTCGTAGCCGTCGGCGCGGCGAGCGCCGTCGCCGTCGTCTCGGCCGGCCTCGCCGCCGCCTTCACCCGGATCGGTGGCCGCGGGACGACCGTCGCCCTCGGCTACCCGTTCGCGATGAACGCCGTCTTCCTCCCGCCGGTCGTCGCGGCGCTCTACGATCCCTCCTTTGCCGGCGTTCTCGAGCGCAGCGAGCGCCTCGCGATCCTCCTGCTCGACAACCTGTTGTACGTCTACGGCATCAACGACTACCTCCGGGCGAACTTCAGCCTGGAGGGGCTCGGTGTCCTCCTGATGTGGGTCGGCATCGCGACCCCGCTCGGGTGGTTTCTCGGCCTCGTCGTCACGCTCGCCGACCTCGTCCGGCCCCGGTCGGGGGGAAGCGACGACGGCGACGCGGGGGGATGACCTACCCGTCCGATCCGGCTACAGCGTGTAGTCGTGGGTGCCGTCCTCCGTCTCCAGCGCCGCGACCAGAAGCGCTATCGCCGCCTCGAGGTCCGCCTCGTGGACGCTCTCGGTCGGCGTGTGGAGATACCGCGTCGGGATCGAGATCGCGCCCGCGGGCCGTGCGCCGCCGGCCCGCTGGAGCCCGCCCGTGTCGGTGCCGCCCGCCGGTAACACCTCCAGTTGGTGCTCGATCCCGCGCTCCTCGGCCAGCCGGCGGAGCCGCCGGTGGAGCTTGTGGTTGGTGATGACACTGGAATCCTTCAGCTTTATCCCCGCCCCCTCGCCGAGGCGGGTCACCTGCTTGCCGGCCTCGAAACCGGGCACGTCGTTCGCGACGGTCGTATCGAGGTTGATGACGAGATCCGGGTCGAGGTCGACGCCGAGCGCGGTGGCCCCGCGGAGGCCGACCTCCTCCTGGGTCGTCGCGGCGAAGTGGATCGTCGCCTCGGGGGCTTCGATCCGTTCCGCCGCCTCGATCGCCGCGAGGACGGAGACGCGGTTGTCGAGCGATTTCCCGGTGACGAACTCGCCGACGCGCTCGGTCCGACCGTCCATCGTGACCAGGTCGCCGACCGAGACGCGTTCCGCGACCGTCTCGGCGTCGAGGCCGAGGTCGACGCGAACGTCCCCGACCTCCCGCTCGGCCGCCTTCTGTTCGTCCGTCAGCGTGTGCGGCGGCACCGCGCCGATCAGGCCCGGTATATCGCCCGACTCGGTGTGGACCGTGACCCGCTGTGCGCGGAGGATCCGTGGGTCCCAGCCGCCGAGGGCGTCGAGTTCGAGAAAGCCATCGTCGTCGACGTGTTTGATCATGAACCCGATCTCGTCGACGTGGGTCGCGACGACGACCTCGTAGTCGGTCGTCCCCTCGACCGTCCCGACGAGGTTCCCCATCGCGTCCGACCGGAGGCGGTCGACGTGTCCGCCGAGTTCGTCGGCGACGACCTCGCGGATCCGGTCTTCGTACCCCGGTACGCCCGGCGTCTCGACGAGCTCTACGAGCAGTTCGTAATCGAAGTCCGCGGCCATACGCCTCCGTGGGGGCGGCCGATCATAAACCACCGCGGTCGCCCCCGGCTCCGGGCGGGCCGTACTCAGAACGGAGCCGACGACTCGGGCAGGGCGTACGTCTCGAAGGACCCGACCCGCGAGACGGTGACCGTCCCGTCGGCCCCGACCGTCAGCTCCCGACGACCGTCGACGAGCAGCTCGACCGGCGTCTCGTCGCGTTCGACGGAGAACCCGACCGAGTCGATCGGAAGGATCCAGCGGTCGGGCGCGGTCGCGAAGGGCGAGATCGGGACGACGCTCGCGACATCGGTCCCCGTCGCGACGACCGGGCCGCCGGCGTTTCGGTTGTACCCGCCGCTTCCGGCCGGCGTCGAGGCGACGACGCCGTCCGCCCGGAACCGCGAGACCCGTGTTTCGCCGCTGTGGACGGCGAACTCGGAGATTCGGGCCGGTTCGGCCGCCATCAGCCCGACGTCGAAGACGGCCCGGACCGGCTCGATCCCGTCGCCGGTCGCCTCGACGATCGGGTGTCGGACCGTCGATCCCTCGCCGTCGAGCACCCGTTCGACGGCGGCTTCGAGGCGGTCGCGCGGGACGGACCGGAGACCGGCCTCGCTTTCGACCGCCACCACGGGGACATCGATGCCGCCGCGGACGAGATCGACGATCGCCGCCTCCCCGACGGCGACGACGGCCCGGACGGAGCCGAACGGCGCCGGGCCGCGGACGGGCTCCCCACCGGCGGCTTCGACGGCCCGAACCGTCCCCTCGCTCCCGACGACGCCGACGCGCTGTCCGCTCATTGACCGGAGTATCGGACGGGGGACTCAAAAGTCCCGCCGTCCGAACGCGGGAGAGTTTTTACCCCGCCACCGCAACCCCAACACATGCACGGCGTACTGGCGGAGTGGCGACCGGCGGTCGACCGGACGATCGAGTCGCTGCTCCCCCGGACGATCGACGACGCCTACCTCACGGAGTTTTTCGGCGAGGCGACGTACGCCTACGACGCGACGGCGCTCCAGCACGCGCTCTCCGATCCCATCTGGGACCTCCTCGACCGCGGCGGCAAGCGCTGGCGGGCAGTGCTGTTTTTGCTCTTCGTCGAGGCCTTCGGCGACGACCCCGAGGCGTATCTCGAGTACGCGGCCATTCCGGAGATACTCCACAACGGGACCATCATCGTCGACGACGTCGAGGACGGCGCGACCCACCGGCGCGGCGACCCCGCGCTCCATCGTGCGTTCGGCACCGACGTTGCGCTCAACGCGGGCAACGCGATGTACTTCTTCCCGCTGAAGATACTCACGCGGAACCCCGGCGACCTCCCGGCCGACATCCGTCTGGCCGCCTACGAGATGCTGACCTACGAGCTCAACCGCACCCACCTGGGGCAGGGGATGGACATCCGCTGGCACAACGAGCGTGAGATCCGGATCTCCGAAGCGGAGTATCTCGAAATGTGTGCGTGCAAGACGGGCTGTCTCGCCCGCATCGTCGCGCGGTTGGCCGCCATCGTCACCGACAACGGGGCCGCCGAGACGGCGGTCGCGAGGTACGCCGAGGAGATGGCGATCGCCTTCCAGATCGCGGACGACGTCCTCGATGTCGAGCACGCCCTGGAGGAGGGCGGCGACTTCGGAAAGGGGGTCGGCAACGACATCCGGGAGGGAAAAAAGACCCTGATGACGATCCACGCCGCCGAGCACGCGCCGCCGGAGTCGCTCGCCCGTCTCGAGGGGATCCTGTGGGATGACGACAACACCGACGCGGAGATCGTCGAGGCGATCGAGATACTCGAAGCCGCCGGCAGCGTCGAGTACGCACGCGAGACCGCGGTCGAACTGTCGGAGTCCGCGATCTCACGGCTCGATGGGCTCGATCTGGCTCCCGGTCCCGAGTCGAAGCTCGTCGAGTTCGCGGCGTTCGTCGTCGACCGGGAGGTCTGAGGGCTACTCCCCTTCGACCCCCGTCGCGTCGAAGCCGAGCTCCTCGACGCCCGCGACGATCGCTTCCTGGTCCGCCTCGGCCTCGTAGTAGAACACCACGTCGTAGGTGCCCTCACGCATCAGCTGTTGGCACTCCCAGACGAACTCCTCGCCGTCGAGCGTGAGCCCCTGGTGTTGGTTGATGCCGAACTCCTCGTCGTCGTTGCCCGAGTAGACGTAGGTGTCCGTCGGCTCGATCCCGGCGGCCTCGGCGATCACCGTACCGACGTCGAGCGTCGCCTGGTGCAGCGTCGGCTCCTCCTCGCCCGTCAGATCGGTCTCGACGATGACGCCGTTGAGCCGTATCTCGCCCGGTTCCAAGAGCGCCTTCGTCCGTCGGTACAGGTCATCGTCGATGGCGTCGCTCATGCCCGAGATATCGCTATCGAGGCTAATACAGGTCACGGTCCGTGGCGAAGACGCCCGGGCCGTCCCGCGGTCGAATCCCGATACCGTCCCGTCTCTCGTCGACCGACTACAGCCGTGTGAGGTTTACCGCACGCGGCCCCTTGTCGGCCTGTTCGATCTCGAATTCGACCTCCTGACCCTCCTCTAGGTCCGGGCCGCCGACGTCTTCCATGTGGAAGAAGACGTCCTCGTCCGAGTCGTCCGTCGATATGAAACCGTAGCCGCCAGTGTCGTTGAAGAAGTCGACTTCGCCTTGCGCCATTGCACCCGTACCGAGACGGGATGTGTACAAAAAGTCTGCGACACCGCTCGGCCCGGCACTCGCACAACACTCATTGCGCCCGGCGGCGTACGTCTCGTCGATGCTCCAGCGGGTTCGAACGGCCGGCCGGACGCTCTATGAACGCCTCTTAGAGCGGGAGATCTCCGGCGCGCCGACCCACGTCGCGGTCATCCAGGACGGCAACCGCCGGTACGCGCGGGCCCGCGGCGCCGACGAGACCGACGGCCACCGCGCGGGCGCCGACACGACCGAACGCGTCCTCGGGTGGTGTGCCGAGTTGGGGGTCGAGGAGCTGACGCTGTATGCGTTCTCGACGGAGAACTTCGATCGCCCCCCGAAGGAGCGGGCGGCGCTGTTCGATCTCATCGCCGAGAAGCTCCGGTCCTTTGCCGACCGCCCCGAGATCCACGATCGGGCGGTCCGGATACGGGCCATCGGGGAGACCGAACGGCTTCCCGAACGCGTTCGTGAGGCCATCACATACGCCGAGAACCGGACCGCCGACTACGACGCGTTCCGCCTGAACGTCGCCTTGGCGTACGGCGGCCGGGCCGAACTGCTCGGCGTCGCCCGGGAGATCGCCGACGAGGCCGCGGCCGGCGAGTGCACGCCGGACGAGGTGACGGTTTCGGAGATAGAGGACCGCCTCACGACCGATCCGGCCCGTGCCGTCGACCTGATCATCAGAACCGGCGGCGCCGAACGGACCTCGAACTTCCTGCCGTGGCACGCCAACGGCAACGAGGCCGCGGTGTACTTCTGTGCGCCGTACTGGCCGGCCTTCTCACGTGTCGATTTCCTGCGCGCCATCCGGACCTACGAGTCCCGCCGGGAATCGTGGCGACAGACCCGGATCGAACGCGCGACGGCGCTCGTCAAGGCCGCGAGCGGCCTCGACCGCGACGACGCCGGCCGGGTCGTCGGGGGGGCCCCTTCGGGGGACGGGGACGCGGAGGAGCCGACCGATCCGAGCGCCGGCTGAGCGTTTCCGCTCGCCGTCCAGGGTTCGGACGCCTCGCTTCGCTCAGCGTCCGAACCGACGCTTTCGTTCCTGAAAATCCCGCACCGCACGGAGGAAATCCCGGCGACGGAAGTCCCGCCAGTTGACGTCGGTGAAGTACAGCTCCGAGTACACCGACTGCCAGATGAGGAAATCCGAGAGCCGTTCGGCCCCCGTCTTTATGACGAGATCCGGCGGCGACTGGAAGACGAGCCGCCGTTCGATCTCCGCCTCGTCGACCGCTTCGGGGTCGAGCGTCCCGTCCGCGGCGTCCTCGGCGATCCGACGGACGGCGGCGGCGAACTCCCGCCTGCCGCCGAGACCGATGCTCACCTGCACCGGGGCCTCGGCGGCGGCGTCGGCCCCCGGCGCCCGGATCGCGACCGGCCGGGGGCTGTCCAGCTCCGACAGCGACGCCTCGAGGGTCGGGACGACGGCTTCATCGAGCACGCCGACGTAGATCAACACCTCCTCGGTGCCGATCTCGAACGCCCAGCGGAGAAACGACGAGAGCGTCCCGTAAGCGCCCTGTTCGAGGAGGTCGCGCTCGGTCGTGACGAGCGCGATCCGTTCCGGGACGGCCTCGTCGCTCAGACGGATCCGGGCGGCGAGATACCGGTCGTACAGTCCCACGACGGACGGTTCGTCGCCGCCGGCCTGAACGTGTCGGTCCGGCGCCGCGCTCCGGCCTTCGGGAAGGTTAAGTGATCAACGGAGGTATCTCGGGTTGTGACCGGGGATCTCCAACGCGCCGTCGGCTACCTCCTCGTCGGGAGCCTGGCCTTCCTCGCCCCGTTGCTCGCCGGGCGGGTAGACGCGACGCTCGCCGCCGTCGGGACGGTCGCCCCCTTCGCGCTCCTCGCGACGATCGCGCTCGCTTCGACGGACGGGCCGGTGTTCGACTTTTTCGCCCGCCGTAGCGACCGCGAGGAGGAACGGCTCTACAGCCTCGCGTCGTTCGCGCTCGCCGTCTGTGCGCTCGCGGTGCTTTTCGTCGCGTTGGATCTCCCGCTCGTCGCCTTTGTCGCCGCCGTGTTCGTGTTGACCGCCGGGAACCTCGGGCAGCTGCTGGCGCTTTCCCGCACCGGCACACCCATCGTCGGCGCCGCGGCGTTCGTGGCGTTCGGAACGGTCGCCGCCGTGGGGGCCGTCTACACCGCCGGCGAGCTCGGCGGCTCCGTCCCGGCGTTTCCGACCGTGCTGTTCGTCACGGCCAGCGGCGCGATCATCGGCGCGATCGTCAGGGCGACGCTCTCGCCGTCCGACGACTCCTCGGTCCTGCTCTCGACGGCGCTCGTCGTGTGGTTTCTGCTGGGGCTCGATCCCGTCGCCGGGATCGCCCCCGTCGCGGTCGGGCTCGGCGCCACGGTGGCGCTTGGCTACGCCGCGTACGCGCTCGGGACCGCCTCGACGACGGGCGCGTTGAGCGGCGTGTTGCTCTCGCTTTGGGCCGTCGTCCTCGGCGGCTACGGCTGGTTCGTCCTGCTCGTCACCTTCTTCGGACTCGGCGCGTTGGCATCCAAATACCGCTACGAGGAGAAACTCGACCGTGGGATCGCCCAGGAAAACGAGGGCGCCCGCGGCGGCAGCAACGTACTCGCGAACTCCGCCGCCGCCCTCGTCGCGATCGTCGCGGCCGCCGCCTCCGCCCGGCTCGGGACCGACCCCGCGGTGTTTCGGTTCGTCTTCGGCGGCGCGGTCGCGGCCGCACTCGCCGACACGTTCTCAAGCGAGTTCGGCGGGCTCTTCGACTCGCCGCGGCTGATAACTACCCTCGAACCGGTCCCACCGGGGACGGACGGCGGCGTCACCTGGCAGGGGGCGCTTGCCGGGGTCGCCGGTGCCGCGGTCGTCGCCGCGCTCGCCGTTGCGCTCCCGACGTTCGGCTCCCGGACGGCGCTCGTCATCCTCGCCGCGGGTGTGTTCGGGATGCTCCTCGACAGCGTGCTCGGGGCGACGCTCGAAGGGGATCGCATCGGCAACCAGTCCGTCAACCTGCTCGCGACGGCGACGGCGGGCGCCGGGGCCGGCGTCGTCGCGATAGTCGCGTTCGTCTGATGATCCGACGGATGGAGCCGGCCGACCGCGCGCCGGTCACGACGATCCAAGAACAGCTCGAACACGCCGACCCGGAGCTCGTCGACCGGGCGATCGACGGGCCGTTTCTCGGCCTCGTGGCCGTCGTCGACGGGCGCGTCGTCGGCTACGCCGTTGCGCTCCCCGGGCCGTCCGTGGCGCTCTCGGAGCTCGCCGTCGTCCCCGAGGCCCGCCGGCATGGCCACGGGCGAGCGCTCGTCGAATCGCTTTCCGGCACCGATACCGACCGGATCGTCGTGACGACGCCGGTCGAAGCCCGGGCTGCGAGGGCGTTCTACGGGGCGCTCGGATTCGAGCGGGCGGCCGTCCTCGATGAGTTCTACGCCGACGGCGGCGACGCCTTACGCCTCACTCGCCGCGAGTAGCTGCGCCGCGGTGCGGACCCGGACGCTCGTCGGCCGTTTGACGAACTCCCCCATCGAGGCGGCGACGATGTCGTCGATACCGCGCTGTGCGGCGACATCGAGGACGCGCTGGCTCAGCTCCCCGTCGATGACGACCGTCGTCGGAACGGGCTCTGTTCCCTCTATGAGCTCGAACGCCGCCCCGGCGTCGCCGTCGGCGATCACGCCGAAGGCCCCGTCGAGCAGCCGGACCCGGCCGGTCCCGTCGCCGACGACGGCTCGGGTGTGCCCCCGGAGCGTGTCGGGGGGGTCCGGCCCGTCCTCCGACCCGCTTTCCGACTCGGGCTGTCCGGCGTGGCTCCCGCCCGATCGCTCGGCGGGCGCGTCCGGGACCTCCACGTCGACGGCGCGGTCACCGTTCCCCGAGCGATCCGCGGCGTCGGACGGATCCGCTTCCTGGCCTCCCGACCCCGCGCCGCGTCGGCGTGTCGTTTCCTCCCCTCTGTCTTCCCCGGCGGCCGCCGCCCCGCTGTCCGGGCCGAACTCCGCCTCGGGGTCCGATTCCGAGGCGACGCGCTCGTAGGGCACCTTCCCACGGAGCGCGGCCATCACCTCGTGTCGGGCGAGGTCCTCGACCGACTTCCCCTCCGGGGCCAACGCGACGTAGTCGATGTCGCCGACCTGTGCGAGCTCCCGGCGGATGAGCTCGCCGCCGCGGTCGCCGTCGAGGAACGCGGTGACGGTTCTGGACTCGGTCAGCCCGGCGATCGCGTCGGGGACGTTCGTCCCCTCGACCGCCACGGCGTTTTTGATCCCGTAGCCGAGCAGGGTGAGCACGTCGGCCCGCCCCTCGACGACGATTATCGCGTCGGAGGCCTCGACCCGCGGCCCCGCGGGGAGCCCCTCGTACTCGGTGATGTCCTCGATCCGGACGGACTCCCGGACCTCCCGGACGAGATCGCTGCTGGAGCGCATCGAGTCGTCGAAGGCGCTCTCGAGCAGCGCCTTCGCGCGCTCGACGACCTCCCGCCGCTTTGCGGCCCGGACGTCCTCTATCTTCCGGACCTCGATCGTCGCCCGACAGGGGCCGACCCGGTCTATCGTCTCCAGGGCCGCCCCGAGGATGGCCGTCTCGACCTGATCGAGGCTCGTCGCGATCGTGAGCCGGCCGAACGACTGGCCGTTCTCCGAGTCGATCTCGACGTCGATCCGGCCGACCTTCGAGGAGTCCTGCAGCTCACGGAGGTCCAACTCGTCGCCGAGGAGGCCCTCGGTCTGCCCGAAGACCGCCCCGACGACGTCCGAGCGTTCGACGACTCCCTCCGCCGTGATGTCCGCGTGTACGAGGTATTTCGCTGTGTCCTGCATTGGTGAACTGCCCGTTGCCGGGCGGTGATGGTGATCCGTTGGTGAACGGTCCCATGGCTGTTTTAAATACGGCCGGTCGGACGTATAAATGATGCGGCGCGGACCGGGATCGCCGACATCCTCGCCCCGACGCGAAAAAACCGTCCAGTTATCCGGCGATGTCCTGCCAATACTTATAAAATACGCAACCGATCCGGGTCCCGGCGACGGTACCGTGTCGTCGCCACCGACGACGACGTCGCTCCTCGGCGGACGACGGAGTAGCCTTTTAACCGCTGGGGCCACAAATCCCCGGTATATGGGTATCCTCTCGCGGGCATCGTACGTCATCCGATCGAAAGTCAACGCCGTCCTGAATCGAGCGGAGGACCCCCACGAAACGCTCGATTACTCCTACGAACAGCTCAGAGACGAGCTCCAGGACGTAAAAAAGGGGATCGCTGACCTGACCACACAGAAGAAACGCCTCGAAATACAGAAACGCCGGCTCGAGGAGAACGTCGAGAAACACAACGAACAGGCCAGACAGGCCGTCGAGCAGGACCGCGACGACCTCGCGCGCCGGGCCCTCGAAAAGAAAAAACAGAAGATGAACCAGATCGAGGACCTCGAAACGCAGATCGCGGACCTCCAGGGAACCCAGGACAGCCTCGTCGAAAAGAAGGACGAACTCCAGTCCCGGATCCAGGAGTTCCGCACGGAAAAGGAGACGATGAAGGCGCGCTACGAGGCCGCCGAGGCCAGCGCCCGGGTCAGCGAGGCGATGACCGGGGCCGGCGACGAGATGGAGAACATCTCCCGGTCGATCGAGCGCGCCCGCGAGGACACGGAGGACATGGAGGCCCGCGCCGCCGCGATGGACGAACTGGAAGAGAGCGGTGCCTTCGAGAGCGCGCTCTCGACGGAGAGCGATCTCGATCGCGAACTCGACGAGATCCGACAGGAGGGCGCCGTCGAGGCCGAGCTGGAGACGCTCAAATCCGAGGCCGGAAAGGGGGGGACGGCGGAGGACGATGTCGACATCGGGCTCGAAGCGGACGCCGAGGTAGATCTCGAGGAGGAACTGGACGCCGGGGCGGACCCCGACATCGAGTCCGAACTCGACGATATCAAACGCGACGACGAGTAGCACTGCCGAAGAGTCGCGGCGGCCCCGGGAGACGAACTGTCGTGTTGAGGCGACCGGTCGTTGAGTTTTCTCCCCCCGTTACGGTCGCCGTATTTAATATAATACATTTGTTGAGCCGTGTTCGGCCGTTTCATCGCCGTTTGTTCAGTTTCGTGATAATCGATAAGTTACAATGGGCGTTGGCTTCCGTCGATGGCAAGTTCAGAAGACAATCCGTCAGAGCATCACGACGCCGAGATCCTGTCGATCGACGCCGGAGGGACGATGACGGATACGTTCCTCATGGACTCCAACGGGGAGTTCACGGTCGGGAAAGCAAAGACGACCCCGGACGACGAGTCAAGAGGGTTTATCAAATCATCGCAGGATGCCCTCGAAGATTGGGACCTCGAGGTCGAGGAGGGGTTCCCGAACCTCGTCTCGACCGTGTACTCCGGGACGGCGATGCTCAACCGACTCGTCGAACGGGAGAGTGAGGTCGATGTTGGAATCCTGATCACCGGCGGTATGGAGGATACGCTCCGGATGGGGCGTGGCCGGCAGTCGTACACCGGCTACTCGTATTCGGATCGGCTCCACGTTAATACGCACAAACACCCGGAGCCGTTGATTCCGCGCAACCAGATCCGCGGTGTCCGCGAGCGCATCGATGTCAAGGGGAACACCCTCGTTCCGATGTACGAGGACGACGTGGAGGAGGGAGTCAACGATCTCCTCGATCAAGGCGTCGACCACATCGTCGTGATGTATCTCCACTCGTACAAGAACGGGAAACACGAACAGCGGACCCAGGAGATCGCCGAGGACATCATCGACGACCGCGGCATGGAGACATCGGTGATGCTTTCGAGCGAGTATTACCCGACGCTCAAGGAGTCCGAACGGCTCAACACGGTCACCGCGGAAGCGTTCGCCGCCGAACCGTCCCGAGATCAGTTGACAAACATCCAGGAGGCCGTCGACGACCAAGGCGGAAATGTCGGCGTCCGCGTGATGGCGAGCCACGGCGGGACGATCGATATCCACGCGAACGAGTTGGCACGGACCCTGATCTCCGGGCCGATCGGCGGGATGATCGGTGCCAACTATTTCGGTGAGAAACTCGAGTACGAGAACTTGGTCTGCACCGACATCGGTGGCACCAGCTTCGATATGGGGATCATCATCGGCAACGACTGGCAGATCGATTACAGTCCCGAAATGGCCCGGCT
>OBKM01000317.1_pt1 | contig 24204 bp, 27 predicted proteins | sample 1519691 | NCBI WGS metagenome assembly OBKM01 (sample SAMEA37050418, study PRJEB22526) | metagenome | biome: saline pan; feature: lake; material: water | place: Egypt | collected 2015 | depth 0.5 m | reverse complement strand
CAGTACGAGTGTTGTTTGTTGAGACCGTCGTTGCGAGGTTTAAATTCCTCAAGTGTGATCTCACCGTCGAGAAACTGGTTCAACAACGGAAGAAGATGTTCGTTCCGAACCTGATCACGCTTCTCATTTCGCTCACGGTAGCGCGATTGCGCGCGGTCGCTCTCCAGAAAGGCTTCGAACAGTTCAGGAGGTGCAGTCATTATTCACTCAATATTCCGGGGACGATAAAAATACACGTGTTGGACAGCGTGAACAATACTACCTGAGAGGAGTCGTTACATTGAGTCACTCCATAGTGGAGTGATCCAGCGGGTTAATCAAATCTGCAGTTTTGAATTCAGCGCTGAACGCACACTATTGTCCTTCAATCAATTGAGAATCCGACGTTATCCCCTGCGTGGTTCACTCTTGTGTAGCACATTGTTGGTGGGTCGCTGTCTTGCGATTTTCTGCTATGCTCGGCGAATTGCATCTCCACAATAGCGGTGCTGGAAAAAGTGATCAGGAAACCTGTTCAGGCGACCGAGGCGATATTAACGATCTCATACGGAAGAGCGTCTATGGCTTCATAGAAGCCATGAAAAAAGGACCCCTCTCACAAGAATATCCATCGGCAGTGCCCCCGACATCAGAGCCAACACTAACCCCATGAGCGTTTTCTGTACGCGTTTGTCATACTCATCAAGGCTTTCTTGATTATCTCGTCCTGTATTCAGTATTCGGATGATCTGCTCAATTGTGTGTTCATCTCGTTTACTTGGTCTTTGGTGCTTCATATCACGTTGTTTTTGAAATGACCACTTGGTGTACGCAAGTAATGAAACTGAGGCACCAGTAAGTGAGAGGACAACTCCATATATACTGATCAAAAGAAAGAACTGAATATCTGTCTCAAGGGCCCCAGCCAATAGTACCGGGAGGAGAGACAAGAGTAGCAATAAGTAACAGACTACCGTAATTTTAGGATAGGTTCTTCCTGGGTTGTCCACATACCGCCCCATTATTTTTGTATAGTATTCGATTTTGCAAAGCAAAATAATTATTGTTGTATGAATCCCCCGAGTCGGTCACACGAATTCCAACAGAAGTCACGGAGTGAATTCAGCACGTGCTGAATACAACACACGAGTCTTACAAGAGGGAACGCGTTGATCGGGACTGTCGTGATCGGTTGATACAGCATACTCTGGGACTCATTTTGACCGGTTTGTCTGGACTAACAGGCAATTGATGATTTTTGTCTCACGCGGAGTAGATCATTGGAAGAAATTCCCTGACTCAATCACTCACCACTCGTACGTTACTTATTGATTTCTAATAACGAGAACCGGGGTTGGTGATTGATCAATCAAGTCTCGCGTGATACCGCCGATGATTCGCTCCCGAAGTGATGGCTCTGTCTCGCCGACAACCATGAGGTCGAACTCTTCGGCGATGTCGATGATCGCCGAGCTTATTTTACTCGCCCGCTCCTGTCGCCAGTCGGTCCGGCCAGCATCAAGGCCATCTTCTTCGAGCCGGTCGCACGCACCACGCACGATTAGTTCTCCTTTGGCAGCCTCGTCCTCAGACTCTGCAACATTGAGTACGGTCACCTCGGAATCACTCTCCCAAGGAGAACACCGACGATTCCGACAATCCGTTTGAGATTGTCGTCACCACGGAGTGGAACGAGGATCCGATCAAGACCGCCTTCGATGAGACCGGTCGTCAGGACGGCATCAACCTCGTATTCCGCGGCAACGGTGTCAATTGTGGTCGAACGATTATGGGTAAATAGCACACCCTACCGAGTAGAATCAAAATTAGCCATCAAACCCAATCAACCGGAGACCGATTAGAGCGACAAGCACCGTTGACCCCTCGTGACCAATAACTGCAACTGGGAGTGGAATTCCAGCAGTGAGTATTGCAGCAATCATGATAGCGATCGCTCCAAAAGCAATTGCAAAGTTGATGTGCAACGTTCGTTTGGTCTTTCGACTCAACGATAAAGCGTATGGGAGTCTGCGCAATTCATCTGACATTAGCACAACGTCAGCGGTTTCGAGTGCAACGTCTGTTCCGGCCCCACCCATACCCACACTGACGTCCGCAGTAGCAAGTGCAGGCGCATCGTTTACCCCGTCGCCGACCATTGCAACCTTCTCGTAGGATTCCTGTAGAGCTTCCAATTGCTCAACTTTTTCTTCCGGGAGTAGTTCCCCATGCACTTCGTCAAGATCCAACTGATCACCGATATACTGTGCGACCCGTTCGTTATCTCCAGTGAGCATGACGAGGTGATCAACCCCGTGCTCGCGCAGTTCCGCGATCGCCTGCGCTGCTTCATCTCGGATCGTATCAGTGTAGCCGATCCAGCCCAATACGTTCAGATCCTCGGATGTTTCCCTGACGACAAGCACACCTGTCTTTCCATTTGTTTCGAGCTCGTGGAGTTCTGATAATCCAGTATTCAACCCTTCAATCATCGCATCCGCAACTTCAGTTTCGAAATACCGTGGATTCCCAATATGTATTGTCTGGCCGTCAACGTCAGCGTGCACACCCTTACCAACGACAGCGTCGAAGTTTGTTGCATCGGGGATCGAAATTGATCGATCAGTGGCGAAGTCGACGGTTGCTTCTGCGAGATGATGTTCGGATTGTGACTGGACGGCAGCAGCGAGCTCCAGCAACCGATCCTCAGTGAGCGGCGCTCCCCCCAAGCTCGCGTCGTTTCGGACTTCAATATCAGTGAGGCTGACATCTCCTTTTGTCAGGGTTCCCGTTTTGTCGAACGCAACTGCGTCAACATCAGCAGCGGTTTCGATGTGTTCACCTGCTTTGAATAACACGCCTTGGCGCGCACCAGCCGTGATGCCGGAGAGGACAGCTGCAGGGGTCGAAATAATGACTGCACAGGGTGAGGCAGCGACCATAAGCGTCATCGCTCGGTAAAACGTCGAATCGAACGGTGCGTCCCAGAATAGCAGTGGTAACACGATTGCAAGGAGTGTTATTCCTAGAACAATCAGCACGTACGGCTGTTCAAGTCTATCAATAAGGCGTTGTGTCGGTGCTTTCTTTTCTTGCGCGTCTTCGACCATTCGAATAAGTCGGGAGATTGCCGACTCGTCGGCTTCCTTGGTCACTTCAGCTTCGAGACTTCCGGTCTCATTTATTGTTCCAGCAAACACCTCGTCACCAGGTCCCTTTGCAACAGGGACTGACTCCCCAGTGAGTGATGATTGGTCAACCGAACTCTCCCCAGATTTGACAATACCGTCCAACGGAATACGTTCGCCGGGACGGACACGAAAATGATCGCCAACCGTCACATCTTCCAATGGAACGGTCACTTCCCCGTCATTACGAATTATTTGTGCAGTCTCCGGTCGCATCTCCATGAGAGACTTAATTTCAGATCTTGACCGGCCAAATGCATACATTTCTAAGACGTTTGAAAGGGAGAACAAAAACAGCAACATCGCTCCCTCGAATGGAGCATCGACGACTAATGCTCCCAGAGCCGCAAGGATCATCAATAAGTCTATCTCGATTGCCGGTTCTTGCAGTGCCTCGATACTCTCTTTGACTCCGTGCCACCCTCCACACAAATATGCTGTTCCATAGCACACCCAGACAAACTCTGCTGGCGCACCGAGCCATCCACCGAGTAAGCCACCAACCATCCCGAAAAACGTGAGCACGACAGACACGGCCTGAAGAGTGAGCATAGAAATCCCAGGGAAATTACGAACTGTTTGAGACCACCCACGGGTCAACCGATTCGCGCTCATACCAATCACTCACGGTTCGTCGTATAAGTATTTTGCTTATTAAAAACATTATTTTAGGCAAGCCAAAATAAATTAGGCTTGTATAAAACTGTCGGTGACCGACTTTTCCGCGAGCAAGTTTTTAGACAGAATCACGGCTAGTTTCAAGTTGATACCCAACCAGCGTCCGGACATGACTTCGGACCGTGAGCGCTGGAATGAGAAGTACAGCGACGACGACTTTGAACTCCCCGAGGATCCAATTCCAGAACTCGAACGGCGGATCGATACTCTGCCAAAGGGACGTGCACTGGATGTTGCGACCGGTACCGGGCGAAACGCGATCTATCTGGCCGACCACGGGTATGATGTCGAAGCCATTGATGTCTCCGATGCGGCTCTGGAGCAGGCACAGCGCCGCGCCGACAGACATGACGTTGATGTACAATGGATCCGTTCCGATCTCACTGAGCCTGAAAATAGTCCTGAGGCAGACACTTACGACTTGATCACTGCAAGCTTCTTTGCCGCATTCGAACTCTTACCAGAGCTCAAGGAAGCACTTGCGCCAGGTGGTGTGCTAGTGTACGAGCATCACCTTCGATCGAGCGATATGATCGAGGTGGGCCCATCCAGCGATTGCCACCGCTATCGGTCAAACGACTTGCTGCGGGCCTGTTTGGATCTGACAATCCTCACTTATGAGGAACGGTGTCGGGAGGTCAACGACAGCACTGCGGCAGTAGCGACGCTGGTCGCCCGCAATTCGAGTGGCGGGGCCCAGTCGTATCCCCGCCTTCCTCAAACGCGTTGAAGGATTTCGCAGCGCGTACAGATGTATTGGTGTTCGTATCAAAGATCGATATATCGCATGTAGTAGAAGCGCTGGTTTCACTCGTCGCTAATCTGATCGTCAGCCGCATCACCGATCACAAACGAGACACGCTGGACGCCCTCAAGCGAGCGCAGCTGTTGGGCAAGTTCTCCGATATCATCGCCGGATCCGTCGACTGCGAGTGTTTCCATGCACGTATTGTGTGAGAGATGAAGGTGTTGTACCGAGAGGATGATCTCAGCGAACTCGTGTTGAACGTGCTGAAGGTCGCTCGCCACATCGCTCTCGTGATCGTGTTCGTGCATAACGACAATGCTCCCGTAGTATCGTGCTTCAGGTGCGATTTCCCACTCGTAGCTTGCGAAGAAATCACGCAATGCATCCCGGATTGCACCGGACCGACTTGGAAATTCCCACTCCTCAACGATTCCATCGAGGCGTGTGACCATCTCAGGGGGCAGTGTGAGACTTATCCGTTCGAGTTCGTCACTCATATGCTACAGTTCGGTTGCCACGTATCAAATCCTTGGTGGCTGGAGAACAGTAATACTGAAGTCCGTTAGAGTATTATTGGACTAGTCTGTACTATAACATATGCAACGGCGTCGATTTCTGGAGACCATTGTAGCTGGCGCCGTCAGTGTAACCGCGGGCTGTCTCTCGAATTCAACGGCTCAGAGTGGGGGCCAAGAGTTGATGGATTTAACTGGCCGGCGGGTAACTGTCCCGGAGGAGCCAGCAACCATTGTCGCTGTCAACCCCGGTAGCCTGCGATTGGTCGCTCAGTTTGAGGCGACCGATCTCCTCGTCGGTGTCGAAAACGATGAAACGGGTTGGCAACAAGAGATCGCGTACAACGTGGCCAACCCCGCCCTTGCGAACGAAACTGTCATCGGCGGGCGGGGCGGCGAAGTTGAAACGCTCATTGCTGAAGATCCAGAGGTAATTCTGTCGACCGGCGGGACTGAAGAACTCGAAACGCTGCAGGAACGAACTGGCATTCCGACAGTCGGACTCTCGTGGGGACAGCTCATCGATATCGGTGAACCCAAGCTATCCGAGGTCTGGGATCTTCTCGGAACTATACTGGCTCGTGAGGATCGGGCCGACGAATTGCAGTCGTTTCTCACTGACACGACATCGGAACTCACTAGACACGTTGAAAACGCCGAACGGTCGGAGACTCGACCGACGTACGTTACTGGCGTCAGCTTCGAGGGGAGCCAGGGATTCGAGGCAACGCGACCACAGTTTGCGCCATTCGATCTTCTCGGTGGCATCGACAACGTCGCCGCAGATATCGGATTCAGTGGTATTCCACACGTCACAGTGAGCGCGGAGAGCATCATCGACTGGGATCCGGAGTTCGTCTTCGTCGATATGCATAATCTCGACCTCGTCATGGACGACATCGAACAGAACAGTGCCTTCCAGAACCTCACAGCCGTCAAGAACGGAAACGTCTACGGGTTGTTGCCAAACTACCAATACGCCCTGAATCACTCGAACGCGCTTGCGAACGCCTTCGCAGTTGGGTCAGTACTGTATCCCGAAGCGTTCGATAATATTGCTCTCGACGACCGGGCTGACGATATCTATGAGGCTCTACTCGGGACGCCAATATACGACGAGATTGCGGCCATCCAGGGGGGATTCGGCCAGATCGAACTCTAACATCAACAACCATGTACAGATCAACAGCGAGATAACTTGCGATGGGGTCCAAAAGGATCACCGGTACATACGACCGGCTCGTCCGCCGGAAGCTGTTATTCGTAGTCATCTGCTTCTTGCTTTTGACGATAATAGTGCTGTTTGCGCTCGCTGCCGGGCCAGTCACTCTGTCAGTAGTAGAAGTTCTAGAAGGGCTCTTTGGCGCGGATGAGGGAACTGCCACGGCGATCATCTGGCAGGTCCGGCTCCCACAGATCGTTGCCGCTATTATCGCTGGGGCGGGTCTGTCCATAGCGGGTGCCGCGATGCAGAACGTCCTTCGAAATCCTCTCGGGTCACCATTTACGCTGGGTATTTCTCAAGCTGCAGCGTTTGGCGCGGCCTTCGCTATCGTCTTTCTCAGTGTCGGATCGACAACTGGTGACAACTCCATTTTCATCGATAACCCGTACATCGTGACGGTCTCGGCGTTCCTCTGGTCGCTCATCTCGACGACCGTTATCCTGCTATTAGTCCGATACGCGCGGGCCTCTCCGGAGACGCTTATTCTTGCTGGCGTCGCGCTGGGGTCGCTTTTCTCCGCCGGGCTATCCCTCATTCAGTACGTTGCAACCGATGTCGAAGTGGCTGCTATCGTTTATTGGACCTTTGGCGATGTCGGTCGGGCTACCTGGGGCGACGTAGGCGTCATGGCAGCCATGACGGCTCTGGGAACGGTCTACTTCGTTGCCAACGGCTGGAACTACACGGCACTGCACGCCAGCGATGAGACTGCTACAAGTCTGGGTGTAAACGTCGAGCGGGTTCGTGTCGTCGGAATGATCATGGCCTCACTCGTGACCGCCAGTATCATTTCGTTCGTCGGCATTATCGGATTTGTCGGCCTTGTTGTCCCCCACATTGTGCGTAAAATAATCGGTAGCGATGAACGATTCCTCTTACCGGCCTCAACACTTGTCGGCGCTGTCCTGTTGTTGGCATCCGATACAGTCGCACGACTTGTCATTGCACCGGTCGTCCTTCCAGTGGGTATTCTGACATCGTTCTTGGGTGCACCGTTGTTCCTGTATCTCGTTATTGTAGGGAGGGAACAATGGTAATACTTGATGTCGACGGGATCGAGTTCGCCTACGACAGTTCTCCTGTCCTTGATGGTGTAACATTCTCCGTTGAGCGCGGGGAGTTACTGGCTGTTATCGGTCCAAACGGTTCCGGAAAGAGTACTCTATTACAGTGTCTGAATCGCCTACATGAACCCGCTGACGGAGCGATTTATATCGACGGCGACGATCTAGAATCGCTGAATCGTGACGAAGTCGCTCGGACGGTCGGATACGTCCCACAGCGAGAGACTCGGATGTTCTCTTCGACCGTCTATGATACTATTTTGCTCGGTCGGAAACCGCACGTCAGCTGGCGCGTAAGCGAACAGGACCGTACCGTTGTCGAACGCATCATCGAACAACTCGGTCTTGAGTCTCTCGCACTTCGGCCCCTCGATGAACTTAGTGGCGGTCAACGCCAAAAGGTACTTTTAGGTCGTGCTCTCGCGCAGGAAGCGTCTGTGCTGTTACTCGACGAACCGACGAGCAGTCTGGATATGAGACATCAACTCGAAGTGTTAGAGCTAGTAACCGATCAGGTCACAGACGGCATGGCCGCAGTGCTGGCAATCCACGACTTGAATCTGGCCATGAGGTTCTGTGACTCGATAGCACTCCTTTGTGAGAACGAAATCGTGGCCGCTGGCGACCCCGATATGCTGACAGACGAACTCCTTGCCGACGTGTATAATGTCGAAGTAACGGTAACCGAGCACAGTGGACGACCGATCGTTATTCCCGAACGACCACTGTGATAGAGATTATAAAGAGCAAGGAGAATACCCGCGCCTTTAGGCGCGGGATGAATCCGACAACCCGTTCCACAGTCCACCGTCGATAGCACCACTGGATATTCCACCGCTCCCAATCCGAACTTTCACAAGAAAAGCGACTATAAGCGATTATACAGGCGTTCAGAATGTTGGAAGTCCACCGCACCCACCGAGCGAAAATCCTCAACCACCAGCAGGTAGAGGAACCGCTTGACCGCCACGGGTGGAGTGCCAGCAAGCTCTGGAACGTCGCCAACTACCACTCCCGAAAAGTATGGGAGGAAACCGGCGAGATCCCCGACCACGAGGAGCTAAAAGACGAGTTGAAGACCCACAACAAGTACAAGGGACTACACAGTCAGTCCAGTCAGCGCGTTCTGGAGGAACTCGCTGAAGCCTTCAACTCGTGGTACAACTCTGACGATGACAGGGACAACCCGCCCGGCTACCGCAAAGAAAACTACTACGACTCGCAAGGCTACCGCGTCCACGAAGAACACCCCCGCTCGACGGTGACGTGGAAGCAAAACGGCATCCGACACGACACCAAGAACAACCGTGTTCGCCTCTCAAAAGGGGCGAATCACAAGGAACACCCCCGAGCATGGGAATACATCCTTGTCGAGTACGAAACACGCCCCGGCGTCGAGGTTGAAAATCTGCAACAAGTCCGTGCAGTCTACGACCGAGCGAAGGAACGGTGGGAACTCCACCTCGTCTGCAAGGACGAGATCAAGACTCCCAACGCTCCCGGCGACGAGACAGCAGGTATCGACCTCGGCATCAGCAACTTCGCAGCCGTCGCCTACAGCACCGAAGACGCCGACCTGTACCCCGGCAACCGCTTGAAACAGGACGGCTACTACTTCCCGAAGGAAATCGCCAACTGCGACGACTCGGGTGGCAACAGGGCCACGCGACTGCATCACACGTGGTCGGAACGTCGCACCCACTTCTTCGACTCCTTGGCGAAACACATCGTCCAGCGGTGTGTCGAGAAGGGTGTTGGCTGCATCAACGTCGGGGACTTGAGTGGTGTGCGTGAGGACGATGACGGTGAGTCGAAGAACTGGGGTCGTCACGGGAACCTTGACCTGCACGGGTGGGCGTTCGACCGCTTTACCTCGATTCTCGAATACAAGGCGAAGATTGAGGGCATCGAAGTCGTGGAGGTAGACGAGAGCGACACGAGCAAGACGTGTTGCGTCTGCGGGAGAGAAGACGACGGTCAGCGTGTCGAACGTGGCCTGTATGTGTGTGAGGACTGTAATGCGGCGTTCAACGCGGACGTGAATGGGGCGGAGAACATCCGTCTTGACATCAACGAAAGTAACTCTGAGTCTGCACCCGATTTAGGTGGAGATAGGAGTACCGGCTGGTTGGCACAGCCTGGAGTCTACCTTCATGACCTCTCTTGCGGATTCCAACCGCAACGAGAGGTGGTGGACTGCAAACCGTAATATCCCAACCTTGGGATTCCTCCGCCTTCAGGCGGAGGATGATGTCAACAATACGTAGCAATAGGGGGCGTGCGTCGTCAGTTCAACTGCGGTTCATTCGTCTTTAGATAATACTCAGAGTAATACCAGATGACACCGTTTTGGAGACAGATTTCGTCAGAGTACGACCGCTACGGGGCGAAAACGCAGTCGCTGGATTATCTGTACTGTCAACTCCCAGCCGCATCAGCGGTTCAGCAGCTAGATTCGTTCAGCCAATACTATCAAGCATAATTTTGCCACAGAGTATAATCACCAGTCTTAGCCAAAGACGAATGAACTGCGGTTCTAGAAGCTGCTGCTCCCATCAGTTGGACGTTTCTCCAGCAAATCCTGAAATGGCATGTGTTTATAAAACACAAACCGGTTTAGGGTGTCGCTTATCCTTTTTGATACTGTTGATTCATATACAGGAAGAAAAACCATGATAGAATGATCGTCCGACCACCAGATAGTCTGGCCCCACACGTTCGTGTCGGGAATGATGATTGGCGGCGGTGAACGAGGGATAAGCAGTAACGAACGGTGGGTTGGAATGACCCTCCCGAAAACACAGCCAATGCCACAGACAGAACCAACGAATGAAAAAGACGAACGCAAGATTGACGATCGTGATCCCCTGTCAGCGTCCCGCCGGAACTTTTTACAGCTCGCTGCAGGGGCTGCGACGGGGACCGTTATCACGCAGTACAGTACAGAAATAGGGGCAGCGTTTGAGCAAGTAACAGAGGGTGACCTTGAGGTGGTCTGGCTTCAGGGCCAGTCCTGTACTGGGTGTACAATTTCGGTTCTCCAGGGTCAGTATCCGACACTTGAGGAAGTGTTAAGCGAATTCCGGCTTGAAGTGACCTTCCACCCGACGATCATGCCTGAGGCTGGCGAACCAGCAATCGATGCGATGAGCACAGAGCCCGATGTGCTGATAGTCGAGGGATCGATTCCGATGGACATCCCACAGGCGGCAACTGTCGGACGGACTGCAGACGGCCAGAGCAAGCCCATGGTCGATTGGGTTACGGAACTTGCTCCGGAGTCGGAGTACGTAATTGCCGTCGGTAACTGTGCTTCCTTCGGCGGCTGGCCAGCCGCCGAGAACAAGCGCAACCTCCATGACTTGGGGGAAAACGTAACTGGCGCACGCGGGCTTCAGTTCGAAAAGCAAGAAGATCGCGGCGTGCTCGGGCCGGAGTTTACTTCAGGAGCGGACCTGCCGGTTGTCAACCTATCAGGCTGTCCGGTCCATCCGGATTACGTGTTGTTGACGATCGCTACCGTCCTCAACGGCCACGTGCCAGAACTGGACGAGTATCACCGTCCCAAACCGTTCTACGAACCTCTGGTCCACGACAACTGCCCGCTGAGAGGGTACTTCGATCGCGGCGAGTTTGCTGAAAAACCGGGTGACGAGGGGTGTCTCATCAAGGCTGGCTGCGCTGGACCGTACACCCATTGTGACGATCAGAGTCGATTGTGGAATGATGGCACAAGCGTCTGTCTCAATGTGGGCGCGCCGTGTATCGGGTGCATGGAGCCCGGATTCTGGGACCGGTTCGCGCCAATGGACGAAGAAATCGAGCGCCAGTCCTTCTTCGGTCCACTCTCTGCTGAAGGCGCTGGCTGGGCCGGTGTCGCTGCCGCTGGTGCCGGGATCGGCGCACACGCGATCCGGAAAGCGACCGGTTACGGCTCCTTCGATGACGAGACGGCAAAGGAGGAAGTGAGTCCGGAGGATTCCGACGACCCTGCAGAGGCAGAAACGGATGCAGAGCCTGCATCACCCGATGAACAGCCCGACGAACAGACACCAGACGGACAAACGGAGGAGTAACCAATGGTAGAAGTCACTATCGACCCGACCACACGAATCGAGGGGCACCACGGGACGACCCTGGAGGTGGAAGACGGACAGGTTGTCGAAGCAAAGAGTCAGATGAAGATGTTCCGCGGGGCTGAAATCGTCACGATCGGTCGGACCCCACGCGACGCCGCACAACTGACTGGCATGGTCTGTGGGGTTTGTTTCCTCTGCCATCGGCTCTGTTCGTCGAAAGCCAGTGAGGATGCCGCGATGAACGCTGGAGTGTACGACGGCCCGCCACGCAATGCGGTCCTGCTGCGCGACGCCGCGGAGGGGATTTTCTATCTATGGAACCATGCGATTCACCTGTTCGCGCTCGCCGGGCCGGACTACAGCGACGCAGTCGCTGGTACCGGTTTCGATCGGATCGATCCCCTTGACGGAGCGGGGTACCAGGGTGCCTTGGCGAACCAGCGCAAACTGATGAAGGCGCTGACCGAGTTCGGCGGCCGCGCCCCCCACCCGGTCGGATACATTCCCGGGGGGCTGGCAACGAAGCCAGATGCCTCGACGATCCAGCAGGTAAAATCCCGCCTTCTCGAAGTCAGCAACTGGCTCGGCCCAACCGACGCAGTGCCTGAAGTCATCGAGAACGTTCAGAATGGAGAGTTCAACCCGGATCTCGGGGAAGGACTCCACGATATCGTCTCGATCCTCGTCGGAGCGGCGGAAATGGGTGCTGCAGAACTCGGCGAGGGACCGAACCGCTTCTACAGTAACGGAATCTTCGTTGACCCTGACTCCGACGACCTGTTCTTGCCTCGGGGGGTGTATCGCAACGGAGAGACCGAGTTCATGACCAAAGACGAGATTGTCGAGGGAATCACCGAAGATACGGAGTATTCCTGGTACACCGACGAGTCCGGTGGCCCACCGACGGAAGCTCCACCACCGGAGCCGGATCTGGAGAAGGACGAGGCCTACTCCTGGGGAAAAGCACCTCGTTTCGATGGAGAATCAATGGAGGTCGGTCCGTTGGCCCGGCTCGCTGTCGCGGATCTCGACCCCTTCGACCTTCGGGAAGATTTGGGTGGCGGTGCGACGGAGAGCAATACGCTTAATCGCTTGATCGCTCGTGCCCAAGAGACACTGGTCATCCGCGACCAGGTGCTTGAGTGGCTGGATGCGATTGACCCAACAGATCCCTTCGTCAACGAGTTCCCGACCGAGTTCACCGGCAAAGGTGTCGGCCTGTTTGAGCCATCACGGGGTGCCCTCTCACACTACGTCGACATCGAGGACGGCACAATAGAGCGCTACCAGATCATTACGCCGACGCTGTGGAACATCGGCCCTCGGGATGGCGAGGGGCAGCCAAGCATCATGGAGGAAGCGATCGTCGGTGATCCGGTCGACGATGTCGAACACCCGCTCGACATCCTGCGGACGGTCCGATCGTTCGACCCGTGCCTGGCGTGTGCAGTCCATGTCCGGAGCCCGGATGCAGAGTATGAAACCGTGATCGAACCGGCCCGCCCCGACATGGAAGGCGGCACCGGATCGTGTCAAATCGGGGGCCCTCCCGTGATCGAAGATGACTGACCGTCCTCAAGAGTCAGTTGCCGAGTCGGAGCCAGACCCAGAACCGGGAGCGGTCAGATCCGATGGCGGCCAGTCAACCAGTAGCAGAGTGTCTGATCCCGGTGACAGCATGGGGACCATAGAACAACTGCCAGGCGGGTCAACTGCCGTGGATCTCTGGTGGGCGCTGTCGGACCGCTACGAGCCGTACCTGTCACTCGAAAAAGAGGACAAAGAGGCGATAAAACGTTGGGGACTCGGATCAATCGTTTCCCACTGGCTATTGGCACTGTTGATGATCGCTGTCGCCGGTACCGGGTTCCTCTTCTGGACCGGCTGGTACGGGCCCCTCAATATCGGCATCTGGGACGGATATCAGGTGGCCTTCTATCTTCACACCTACGGCGGCGTGGTGCTTGCGGTGATCGCACTGCTTGTCTTCCCAATGTATCACAAGTTTGCAGACGGACATAATCTGCTTGTTACTCGGTCACAAATACACGAAGAGATAATTGCTGCGCTGTCGTTCCTCGGGTTGTTGCGATACATTCCGGGCTATAAGAACGCCCGCCGCGCGTATGACGAGGACGAAGGCGAGTGGGTTGGGTACCATCCCATGCAGACGGTGTTCTGGTATATTATGTGGGCGTTCGTAATCGTCCTTACCCTCACCGGCTTCGCGCTATGGAACGCGCTGGCAACTGATCCTGCGTGGTGGATCGTCGCACTCGGCTTCATGGAGGGGTGGGTCACCTATGAGACAATGTTACGGCTGCATCTGATAGCGACGTTCTGGGTTCTGGCAGCCATCGCTGTTCACGCCTACTTTGCCGTCATACCCAGTAACTGGGACTTCCTCCGATCGATGGTTGTGGGGACCGTAGAGGGGTGGCGCGTCGACGAAGAGACGCGTCCGGAAATCGACGAGACTAGACGATCTGACCCGACTCACCCGGAAACCGGGTCGGCCACGGAAGAGGGACAAAACGATGATTAATCGACCTCAAAACTCTACGGCGACGGTGGGAGACAGCTCTGACGAGCCGAGTGCGGAGCGTCGACAGGAACACGACGATCCTGAGCCGGAAGCAGCGATCGTCGGCGTTGGCAACCGGTTGCTACGTGATGACGGTGTCGGCCCGCGAGTTATCGATGTCCTCGAAGAGTCGATTGACAGCCCCTCGGCGAAGCTCTGTCTCTACGACGCGGGGACGACCGGCTTCTTCGCCCTTGAGGCGATGAGCGGTTGCGAGCGGGCGATTGTCGTCGATGCGATACAGACGGGTCATGACTCGGGGACTGTCCAGGAGTATCGATTTAGAGACGGTGGGTTCGACGAGGAAGTGCCACAGGTAACGATGCATGATATCTCCTTCACCGAGGCGCTCACCTTCGCGCGTGATGTCTATGATCTCCCTGAGGATGTGCGTATTATTGGCGTTGAACCAGAATCGCTCGGGACTGGACTCGGGCTTACTGAACCAGTCCGAAACGCGTTGCCAGCGATCCTCGAACGGATCACGCGGTACGAGCCAACGATCGATCCGGAACAGGTGACAGAGATCGATCCGATCAAACACACAACAATCGATTCCGCACAATTCCAGAACGACACGCCGTCACGGACCACTCACGAGGTGAGAGACATATGAAATCAGTATGGTACTGCACGGACTGTGAGACGCAAATCAACAGCGAGGAGATCGACGACCACGAAGTGCGCGGGCACCACGTCGAGGGACAGGTACGGCCTGACAGACTGCTCGGGAATGACCCACACAACGTGACGGTCCTGAGCGGCGGAGCAACAGACAGTGGTCCTGAAGACGCGATGACTGACGAAGAGGTGACCGAGTGATGTGTCTGGGCATCCCCGGCGAGATCTTGGAGATCGACGGCCACAAAGCCCGCGCGGAGTTCTGGAACGTCGAGAAGACTGTCCGCATCGATATCGTCGGCGAGAGCGTCGAAGAGGGAGATTACATCCTGAATCACGCAGGGTTCGCCATCCGGAAGATCCCCGAAGAAGAGGTCGAAGAGACGATGGCGATCTACGAGTCGTTCCTTGAGGGCGATGAAGACGAGGCACTTGAGGAGATCGGCGCGACTGACGCAACTCTGACATTCGGTGAGCGACCGGCCGCGATGGGTAGCGATAGCGAGACAATGGTCGCACCGGACCCGGGCGATCGACGACGCGGGTCCCAGAACGCTGACGGAACGGAGGGGTCAACGGATGGCCAGTGAGACAACCCTGCAGTTCCGTGACCCCGACGCAGCGGAGGAGATCGCCGATCGGATCAACGGCCTGATGGCCGACATCGGTGAGTCCGTGAATCTGATGCACGTGTGTGGCTCACACGAGCAGGCGATCGCCAAGTTCGGCCTACGAAGCATGTTGCCGGATGGGCTTACTGTACGGATGGGGCCAGGCTGTCCGGTCTGTGTGACGAATATGCCCGAAGTCGACGAAGCAGTCACGCTCGCCGAAGACGGGGCGATCGTCACGACCTACGGTGACATGTATCGAGTCCCCGGAACGAGCGGAAGTCTCGGGGACGCAAGCGCTGCTGGCGCTGATGTCGAAATAGTATACTCCGCCAGCGAGGCGGTTGAAATTGCTGAAGAGAATCCCGATCGAGAGGTCGTCTTCTTTGCGACGGGTTTCGAGACGACTGCTGCCCCGACGGCTGCGATCCTCGTGGCCGACCCGCCCGAGAACTTCTCGGTGCTGTCGGCCCACAAATACGTGCCGCCTGCAATGGAGGTCGTCGCGGAGCTCCCAGATACTGACATTGACGGCTTCCTCGCGGCAGGACACGCAGCAACGATCACCGGCTACGGACTGTTTGACGAGTTCGTCGACGAGTACCGGATTCCAGTGGTGGTCGGCGGGTTCGAGCCGCTTGATGTCCTGCTTGGAATTGAACGGTTGCTCGAATACATCAGTGAGAGCCGAGCAGGGCTGGAGAACGCCTATCCGCGGTGTGTCACAAAACAGGGCAACACCGCCGCTCTGGAGACGATGTGGGAAGTCTTCGAGACAACGAGCGGCGAATGGCGCGGCATCGCAAACATTCCGGACGCGAACCTCACCTTGCGGGCTGGGTATGCCGAGTACGACGCCCGTGAGCGATTCGAGATTGATCCGGACGTTGGGGCGGCTGATCCGCTGACCGAACAGTGCATCTGCGGCGACATTATGGCCGGGACAGCAGATCCAGACGACTGCGAGCTGTACGGTGAGGAGTGCACGCCGTCGAACCCGGTTGGAGCGTGTATGGTGAGCAGCGAAGGCACCTGCAAAATCTGGCTTGAATACGGAGGGAGGCCTGATCTCTGAGATGACCCGAAACAATGCCACGACAGAGGAAACAGAGAGGGATACTGACGAGATCATGGAAGACGAAGAGGTCGTCACCCTTACCCATGGTGCAGGTGGGGAGGCGATGCGATCATTGATCGAACAGTTGGTCGTCTCGCGGTTCGACAGCACAGCGAATCCTGCGGCAGAAGCTGTCGGCTTGTCTGCGCTCGATGATGGAGCAGCCCATCCGCTGTCGGGTGGTGAGTTGTCGATCGTACTCACAACCGACAGTCACGTGGTGAGTCCGCCGACCTTCCCCGGTGGAGATATCGGTCGTCTTTCGGTTGCGGGAACGGTCAACGATCTTGCGGTGATGGGCGCGACCGATCCGATCGCGCTCACCTGCTCGCTGGTAGTCGAAGAAGGGACGGCAAAAACGAGCCTTGAGAACATTATGGACTCGATGCGGACGACCTGCGAGGAAGCGGGCGTCACGATCACAACCGGCGACACGAAGGTCATGGGTGGCGGCGAACTCGACGGCCCGGTAATCAACACAACCGGGATCGCGGCGATCGATCCCGCAGCGGTCGTCACCGATGCCGGCCTGTCACCAGACGATGCGATCATTGTTTCCGGGACGATTGGTGATCACGGGATCGCATTGCTGTCCGAACGTGAGGGATTTGACTTCGGTAGCGATCTACAAAGCGATGTCGCACCAGTCAACGATCTTGTGTCGGCAGCAGTCAACGCTGGTGACGTGACAGCAATGAAGGATCCGACTCGTGGCGGACTGGCGACGACGCTCAATGAGATGGCTGACAAGGCAGCCGTCGGCATCGAAATCGAAGAGCAATCGATTCCAATTGACGATGCGATCGGCTCTGCGGGGGAAGTCCTCGGCATCAACCCGTTGTCTGTCGCCAACGAGGGCAAGATAGTTCTCGGTGTTGACTCCGATGACGCCGAGAATGTCCTCGAAGCGATGCGCGATTGCCCCCTCGGCGAAAACGCGGCGATCGTGGGGCGGGCAACCGACAACAACGTGGGTCGGGTCGTTCTGGATACCGGCTTTGGACGGCGATATTTGAGCGAACCCACCGGAGAAGCGTTGCCGCGGATCTGCTGAACAGCCGTGAAGACGACAGACGACTGAATACGGAGACCACACCGATGCACGAACTCAGCGTCGCAATGGGAATCGTCGATCGCGCCCTTAGTGCCGCAAAAGATTATGATGCGGAAACGATCGAGCGACTTACCGTCGAACTCGGGTCAGCGACTCACGTCAACCCCGATCAACTCCAGTTCTGCATCGAAACAGCTACCGACGGAACACCGGCTGCTGGGGCAACGATAGAGATTGATCGGATTGTACCGCTTGCTCAATGTGAATGTGGATGGGAAGGCGAACCAGCCACTCTGGACGAAGCGCCGGTCTACGCCCCGGATGTGCAGTGTCCGCGGTGCGGTGATCGGACTGACTTGGTACGCGGCCGCGAGTGCCGACTCGCTGCAGTCGAACTCCCGGAGGAATCCGCCCGACAAGAGTCTCCCTCGCCAGAGTGAGACGTATAGCACGATAGACGGACGATTCCAGTCCACGACCGATAACCAAACGTCTGCCACAGGGACCACGAAGGATGATGTATCACACAAACCGCAGTCTGACGCGATCGTTGGATAGCATCTTGCAGACACCTCCAGCATTCCATTATCTGGTGGACCTTGCATCCGGACCGCTTCGACTCCACAGGTTTGGGCACGATCACGACCACAATGGTGACCAGCCAGCAAGTGATGTCAAGGCCGACGTTCTCGCAGCAGTCCGCGAACGAGCTGGCGAGGTCCACGAGACGCTCGCCCACGACCACGGGATACACTGTGTCGAGTTCGCCGGATCGACTGGCGGTGGGAAGACGAAGCTAATTGAGCGGCTGATCGAACGCGCACCCGAGACGGAGACCATCGGAGCCATCGTCGGCGATGTCGCCGGAGAGGATGACGCGGCACGACTCCGTGAGCGCGGAATCCAAGTCGAGAACGTCAACACCGGGAAAGAGTGTCACCTTGATCCGACGATCGTTTCGGAGACGATCGACTCGTTCGATCTGACGGAGCTCGACACTCTCTACTTGGAGAACGTCGGCAACATGGTCTGCCCTGCAGACTTCCCGCTGGGGGCGAATCGCCGGGTGCTCGTGGTGAGCACGACTGAGGGAGACGATGTCGTCCGGAAACACCCAATGTTGGTTCAGACAGCCGATCTGGTGGCGATCAATAAGATCGACGTGGCAGAAGTGGTTGGCACCGATATTGATCGGATCCGTTCGGATGTTGAGACTGTCGCCCCCGGCACGCCGGTGGTCGAGACCGACGCAAAAAACGATGTTGGCATCGATACACTGGCAGACATACTTGCGGCCGATCCCGACCACGACCAACACGCGGATAGCCATCACCCCAGCAGTGACGACGATAATTTCCAGGAGAGTGAGCGGACACACCGACACTGATGATGTGATAAGTGCAGCTGAACTTATAAGGCAGAACCTATGACAAGACATAACAGCGATCCGATCCGGGTAAAACTGACCGTCACGGGTGTGGTCCAGGCAGTGGGGTTCCGACCGTTCGTCTACCGTCGCGCGACAGCACACGGCCTCGGCGGCTCGGTTCGGAACACCGGTGACGCAGGTGTCGACATCCTACTTGAAGGACCGCAAAAGGCCATCGATGCGTTTCTAGATGATCTACGTGAGCGTCCACCGCCCCTTTCTGTTGTCGAGTCGATCAATATCGAGCAGCGCGAATTGCTTGACCAAGCAACAGTCGCGGAGGATCGATCACGCTCCTTCGAGATTGCTGCTTCGACTGCCGACGATGGGGGATCGGGAACGATTCCGCCGGACACCGGAATTTGCGAGGCCTGTCTCGAAGACGTTCGTGATTCTGATTCACGGTACTACGAGTACTGGGCGACTTCCTGTGTCGACTGCGGACCACGGTACACCGTCATCGAGGAATTACCCTACGATCGTCCCCGGACGACGATGGAACCGTTCTCGTTGTGTGCTGACTGTCGTGACGAGTACACTGACCCAGCGGGTCGGCGGTACCACGCTCAGACGATTGCCTGCCCTCAGTGCGGGCCGTCACTCTCACTTTTGGACCAAGACCGAAATGAACTGGCGACGGCTACCGACGCGATCGCCGAAACTAGTCGGCTGCTCATTGACGGGAAAATCGTCGCAATCAGAGGGATCGGCGGTACACACTTGGCCTGTCTGGCGACCGATTCAGTAGCTGTCGAGCGACTGCGGGAGCGAACCAATCGGTCCAGCAAGCCGTTCGCTCTCATGGCAGAGTCGGTAGCGGCAGTCAAGCGATTCGCACGCGTCAATGATATCGAACGCGAACTGTTGTCGGACGTACGACGGCCGATCGTCGTACTTGAAAACGATACAGCCGGTGCTGATCCGTCGGCATGGCTCGAAGCCGTTGCACCCGGGCTCCATACTGTCGGCGTGATGCTTCCGTACGCCGGCTTGCATCACCTGCTTTTTGACCAACTTGAGGAACCGCTCGTCATGACGAGCGCGAACCTGCCGGGCAAACCGATGACGATCACTGTCGATGGGATCTACAATGATCTCGGCAGTGTGATCGATGCCGCGCTCGTGCACGATCGAGAAATCGCTGCTCGGTGCGATGACAGCGTCCTACGGATTGTCGACGGCGAGCAGCGGTTCCTCCGACGGTCACGCGGGTGGGTTCCAAGGCCGTTACCGCGCCAGGTGGATGGACCGACGGTACTTGCGCTCGGGGCGGAGTTCGATACTACCATCGCCATTGGCCGCGGGGATGAAGTGATTCCTTCACAACATATCGGCGATGTCGACGGTCCTGAGACGGCGATGTTTCTTGAATCGACGGTCGCACACCTGACGGAGATAATGGGCACTGACCCCGAAATCATTGCCTGTGATCTACATCCGGAGTTTGTCACCTCTGATATCGCCGAATCCTACACCGATGAGATGGCCGAGGCGGCGGTCACTACTGGTGGGATCGACCCGACAGAGCCCGTGCGAGTGCAGCATCATCACGCTCATGCCGCAGGGCTGCTCGGGGAACACGACCGAAATAGGGCGATCGTTATCACCATCGACGGGACGGGGTACGGTCCTGACGGAACTATCTGGGGAGGAGAAGTCATCGACGCTACCCGGGAATCGTTCGATCGGGTTGGGGGCCTCCGAAGCTTTGGGCTTCCTGGCGGGAGGGTAGCCGTCCGCCAGCCAGGGCGCATTCTCGCCACCTTACTCGAAGACGATGGGCAGATCGAGCGACTGCTGGCCGATCGAGTCGGCCTTTCGGCGGCAGAGGCACGGACAGTCCGTGAGAGTGCCGATGCAGGCATCAATACCCCCGAGACCACAAGTGCCGGCCGTTACCTTGATGCGATAAGCGCACTCTTGGAAGTCTGTACGGAACGAAACTATCAAGGCGAACCGGCGATCAGACTCGAGGCTGCGGCAGCGGCCGGTGAACCGCTCGAAGTTCATTCCGAAGTTGACGGTCCAATCGGCGATACCGATGAGCTAGCCATCCCGTATACCGAACGCAACACTGAGACAGTGATCGACACGCCCCAGCTGGTCCAGCGGCTTGACAGATTGCGTAAGACGCATTCGAGAGAAACTGTTGCTGCAACAGCGCAAACGGCTCTTGCAGATGGCCTCACGACTATTGCAATGGAGGCAGCAGCAGAGCGCGACGTGGAGGCGGTCGGCATCACTGGTGGTGTGACTTACAATAAGGCAATCTCTCAACGGATACGCGAGGCGGTTCAATCGAACGATTTCCGATTTCTTGCTCCTAGCCGAGTCCCTCCCGGTGACGCAGGAATCGCCTATGGCCAAGTAATCGTGTCGACTGCAAGAGTGCGAGAGTGAACTACCCTGCCCTACCGCGCTCGGGGCCACCCGCCCCTCGCTTGTTGAGGACAGGGCTTCCTGTTTCTGCGTCGGAACTTGCACCCGGAGGCACAGCGATTCCAGACTCTGCAGGCGACTTCCCTTCAAGGGTGGTTCGGAGTGTCCCACTCCTACCAGATGGACACTCGGCCACAACCGACGGCGCGCGCTTCTTGTCGTCGTTCGAAAGACTTCGTCTTTCGTGATGACGAAAATCGAAGATTTTCGAACCACGCTTGAACACCGCCGGAGACGTGGTGAGCATCGTACTCCCTCATTCGACTGCAGGGGTAGTAAGCGTGGTGGAGAAAGTGCAAGTACCTCGTGCGGGCGCTGTATCCCCTCCCTACTCCGTTCGCTCTGCTCACTCCGTGAAGGAAGAGGGCTTAGCACCCTCACCGCCGAAGCTAAACCCAGCTCTGTTATCTGAATATGGCAACAAAATTTACGCACTCCTCTCTGATCACGGCATTACTGAATACAACGTGCATGTCGGTCACACCGATATTGATATGATTAGGGTGAGAACCAAACTTCCATGGCTGAGGTACCTCCGCGGTGTCCGGATTGTGGTATCGGAATGGACGAAATGACTCTTAGTGCAAGTGGCTATAATCTAAAGTTCGTCTCTGAAGAGGATCGAGAGGGAATTCTTGGCTCACTCGGAGCCAAACAAAAATTTGGTGTAAACGCCTATGTCTGCTCTGAATGTGGATTGAGTCGGCTGTATGCTGATTTGGATGAGTAGTCAGCAGATTATAGTAGAAGAGTGACGCAGCGAGTTAATCAAATCTGCAGAATTTGAACCTACGTCAGACATGCTCAATTCCTGCTCGCTGCGGGGGATTCCGATATCCGGACGCCGACGGTCGCGTACACTCCCGAGCTAAATGGATCTGTGCCTACATCGGACGGTTCGCGTTTACCGATCATATCCACTATTAAATACTACCTCTCAATATTCGAACCCGGTGACCTGGTCTTCGTTCCACTCAATCTTTTTCAGCACGCTGGGGAGTTGCTCTAAGCGTTGGTGGTAAATCGAACCGGGATGAGCATCAATAACGTCAGCCGACACTCGATCGACAACGTCTCCTCCCTGATTTATCTGCAGATGTGTCGGGCCATACTCTGGATGGTCGCCGTCTCGGTGCCACCCCAGCATAAACGACCGATCAGGTTCGATCCAATTGAACCAGTACCAATAGTGGTCGTCCTGCGTCGCATTCTTGAACCCAATCTCGACACGGGCATCAGTTGACGGGTATGCCGGATCGTTGACGATCCATTGCGTCCGTGTTGATCCGACCACGCGATACGCTCCACCCTCCCGAGGTTCTGCAAGACGGAACTCGACTGTCTCGAACCGGTCGTCCTTCTCGAATTCCCGGTAGAGGTGAACGCGATGGAGATTTCTCATCCCCGGACGCATCCAGTTAACGAGGAAGATTGGCATACGAATTACCCGACGTATTGAGATCAGTCCAAATCATACAGTAATCGGTGTTTCGCCGTTCGACTGAGATAAGCGAGCGAGATCGTCGTATAGTTGGAGCGCGTTTTTCAACAATCGAATCTCCAATTCGAGCGCCCCCCACGTATCGCTGACGCTGCGAATTTCTCGCATCTCTGTGGCTGACACATCATCGCTGGTCAACCGCTCCCGCATTTCCGTGGCAGATGAGGCCTCGTATTCGGCTTCGAGTTCCTCGATTTGCGCCTGATAGTCTTCAAGTTGTGTCTCAAGCTCGGTCTTCGAATGGTCTTCGATGAGTTGTAGTATCTGATCGAGGAACTGCTGAACCGGATTTGGTTCGAATAACCCGTCCTCCCTCTCACGGACCTTGTTTTCTACTTTGAGCCGCTCAATCTCACTATCAGCGGTCTCCCACGCGACATCCGCTTGCTCTGCGATACTGTTGACCGTCGCTGGGTCATCGAGTGTGTCGACGACCATTCGAACGCGCTCCCGTCCGCTCGTATTCTCCTTCCACGTTTCAGATGGTGAGGTCATCACACCAAACTACTCGACTTGAACTCAAATAATTTGCTCTGCTCTCGATTATATCGAATCACTGGAAAGCATCAGCCAGTGTGAAATCATACTCTTTGAGTCAATCCCCGGACTACTGTTAGGATTAGAGGTTTACCAAGAACAAAACCCGGTAAGGGTGGCAATGGACGGTAATCAGACCAACACGGTAGTCGTTTTTTGAACGCACGGAGAGTCGATAGTTGACGAGTGGTTTGAACGGTTCTATGCTGCTCACAGGGAACAGTGCGAGGTATTTGTCGGTGATTTAATGGAACGATTGGAGGCAGCCGAAACTGAAGAGGAGAGAACTCAGGAACTACATTTGCGGGTTGATGGGATAATACCCTCGGATAGTCCGACGGGCGATTTTCATCGACGTATCATCGAGCATTTTGATGAGGATCAGCGCATCGAACGAGTACATGTTGTTAGTGATGAAGACGAAGCTGATGAGGTCGTCCAGATGGCTTCTCCCTGGATTTGAATCAGATCGCTGTTCAAACTCGTCTAAAGTGACTAACTGTTCCGCTCGTTCTTCTACTCCGTCTAATTTGATCACCTTCCGACCTTGCCGAGATTTCCGATTGGATTCGGGTTCCACTGACCTGTACCAACTCACCCTGGTAGAGGGTAGAACCACGAATTAGAAACTAATGTTCTTTCATGGTCAAAATAAGGAAAGGCGGAATTGAACTACTTTACCAACGGGCGTGTATCAGACGTTATCGAGATAGGAACGTCGCTGTTCCAATTTCACCTCCTCAGATCGGCGGTCGTAGTGTTTCTCTAGGACTTTTCTACTCACGTCCATCCGATCACCGACGACTTCGGTGGGCACGTCTTCGGTGAGGAAGTG